>Ga0307512_10000112_pt1 | contig 102871 bp, 99 predicted proteins | sample 14_EM_MG_FD_200267 | JGI IMG/M metagenome (GOLD analysis project Ga0307512, IMG submission 200267) | Populus trichocarpa ectomycorrhiza microbial communities from riparian zone in the Pacific Northwest, United States - 14_EM | ecosystem: Host-associated > Plants > Roots > Unclassified | place...
GGGGCCCCCCCTCCCGGGGCGGATGCCAACACGGAGAAGACGGAAACGGACTGGGCAATTGTGATGGCAAGGTCTGAGACCGGAGGGTAGTGTTGCAGCGCCAGCACATCATGCGGTCAGGCAAGTGACAACCTCAAATGGACTGCTCATGATGATCATGATCCTCACTGAGAATCTTACCACCTACACATACACCTGAGATCACTCTGACTCTGTTTGCGACCGTATCTTTACAAGTATAGTCGATTCTCCAACTTAGCCCGACGCAGGCATACGTGCCCTTACACGATTCTTGGTCTTCCAGTCACAGGATACACTTAACTCAGGGGAATTCAATTTTTCCTCATTTTTGAGAAGCATCGCATCACGCATACAATTAGCATAATCTAAGCAATCAACCACTCAATGCCACCCAAACGGACGAATAGAGTTCACCTACTCAGTGACAATGAGCGTGGGAGCACAGAGACAATGTGTGTGTTAATTGGTCGCGTCACTCCGAGTATCACCAGTCCCATCACCCCGGGATCAGTCACCCCCAGAGTGCGAGCTCACGCAGAAATTGAGTACAACTCTGATCGCAGATGCAAAATCATCAAAGCTCACGAGGACCCCGTTTCCGATTCCAAGAGTGATCACAACGAAGACACCACTGAACCTAACAAGTCCGCGCACAACATTCACGAACCTGCTGCACCATCCGAGGTCAACATGGAGGAGATGCTGGAGCGACAGTACAAGATGATCGACATCCGTTTTCAACATAACACCGAACTACTAGAACGACAAGGATCATTGACCTCAGACCCGAAGGACGAGTTCTAGATGGCATGGAAAAGAGACGATTGCCGAGGCGCTCAAGAATTGGAAATCTATCTCGGCTCACTTCGATTGAATTTCTAGACTCCTAAACACCTATGTCACGATGACACTGAGAAGGTTCGGTATGCCCTAGACCACATTGGAAGCTGGGCCTACGATACTGATCGCGACATGTAAAAGACGACTATGATTGATTCATTTACCTGGCGCCAATATCTACATAGAGCAACGCACCATGCCTCTACGATATTGACCTTTTCGTCGGAGCAATACACAAGATGTACAGATATAGGCACCGCAGACTCAATGTGGCTAGGAAATCATATTACGACTTCCCGCAGGGCTACTACAACACCGACGAGATCATAGGAGCATACACCAATCGACTACAGCGGAATTGGAGGGATGCAGAGTGGGGTGAAGTGCAGTTCCATCCAATGCTGTACAATATGGTCTGGGCGGGATTGAAGGCCGACTTACTACCCAAACTCAAACCATGTACAAAGGTGAATGGGAAGTTGAACTCCATTGACAAACTTTTCGATCAAGCAGCTGATGTTGAAAGTGACCTCACCCAGTATGACTAGTGGCAACAGAAGCCACAGGGCGAGTCATTTCGTCCGGGTGGTAGTAAGTGTAACTTCCGACCATTAATCTAAGGAACGAAGAACATACCTAGGAACCCATCCAGGCCCGAAAAGTGCGATAGGTCATCCGCCGGCGGGAAAGATCTACCTCCTTGATCATGGGTAACCAGGAAGATTTATGCATCAAGGAAAGACAATGCGAAATGCCTACCATGCAGCTACAATCATAGGACCTTCCAATGCCCGAAATACTCCAAGTCGAACTTCCATGATAGACCCACGCCTGGAGATGGCAAATGCAAAGACAAAGATGACAAAGGTGGCAATCGCCAAATCAAGCGCCAACAATTCTTTGACACTCAACAAGCAAATGACTAGTATACCTCGCCCGGTATCTAGCGTGGCGGGGGAGGTTTGACAAAATCGAACTGGGAATAGAGAAGTTGGGGGGGCAGGCACTAATGGCGACTTTGGATGAAGTTCAACCTCATCAAATCTCCCTAAAACCAAGAGTCATCCTGGAGAGCCTGAGGGCAGGAATGTTAGGTCTATATCGATGCAGTACAGAAACACCGGATTCAGCACACATCATTCACGAAGTCCAAATACGAGACAGAAAAGGCGAGATGCAATGCATCCGGGCTCACATCGACTGCGGCGAAACCAGCATCCTGATCGCACCGAGGCATCTTCTGCGTCTCGAAATCTCACATGAGGTGGCACACATCACCACCTTCCGCCTCAAATGGGGGGTGATGCAACATGCAAAGGCAAGCCGGAAAACACGGAAAACTGTGCAGTACATAGACTATCTCGCAAAGGTCGATGAATTAGACGTGCTAGTCGTGCCAATGCGTGCATATGATCAAGTACTTGACTCACCGTGGTTCCATAAAAACAATCCTGACATCGACCGGGCTCGCCGTCTATTGACTTCCCTGCAGTCACCAAACGCGGGTGGCGTGGAGGAAATAACACAGATAACTACGGCAGTGGCATCAAAGGTCTCAGAAACCGAGAATTATGAACTCAACTAGCAATGTCTGTGGCGCGGTCCAGACATACAGACATTGAGAGCGACCACATTCGACGATCCTCTACCTAGCTATGAAGTCATCGCAGCATTTGCCATATGGCATGGTGAATGCGCAGGGCTGCTGGTGTTGACTTTGGAAGGCATCACCTTGGACTCACCAGGTATTACAGACACAAGTGCTGAACGCGACAAGCAGGGAGCAGCGGCAGTAGTCGCGGCAGAAGTGCCCCTCCGAGGAGATGCCAGAATGACTGCTACCGGCTTGCGGAGACCTGAAAGGTGTGACTGGACAGCAGGGCATGGCTCCTGTGTGGTTGAACCGTTAACAACAAGACCTCCTGGATTACTCCTTTCTTCCATCTCTCCTTCACCTCCTGGTTCATGAACACATAAGCGATCGCAAATCGGAAGCAGAAAACAGAAGGGTAGCTACAGACGATGGGAACGTCATCCCAGCCAAGTCCTCGGAATTCCTCGATGTCTTCAGCACGTCAACAGCAGACACGCTGGCACCGCACCGCCCAATTGACCATTCGATTGACCTAGCGCTGTGGTTCAAGATACCATACACACCGATCTACAACCTCTCAGTAGTTGGACTCGGAACTCCCAAGGCATACATCGAGACGAACCTATTAAATGGCTTCAACCATCAGTCATCATTATCAGCAGCGGCACTGATATTGTTAGCGAAGAAAAAAGACGGCGGTCTATAAATATGTGTGGACTACTGGGCGCTCAATTCGGCAACAGTCAAAAACTGGTATCCTGCAACATTTATCTCGGAGATGCTCAAGTCAATGTGTGGAGACTGGATTTTCACAACGCTAGACCTCTGGAATGCTAATCACCTTATCCGAATCAAAGAAGGCGACGAATATAGAGCTATATTCCGGACAGACTACGGCCGATTGGAATACCGAGTTATGCGTTTTGGAGTATCCCACCTGCCAGCCACTGTCCATGCCGACATCGACGACTGCCTACGGGCTTACATTGATGACTTCACTGTATGCTACCTAGATGACATACTCGATTATTCGACCAACAAGATGGAGCACGAAGATCACCTAAAACAAGTCGTAGAGTGACTACACCAGTTCGGCCTCTATTGCAATGCCGAAACTCGTAGTTTGGTGTCCCAGAGATCAGCTTCCTTGTATTCATCGTCACTTCTGATGGGATCGGCATGGAATCAGACCGCATATCCACCATCGAGGACTAGCCTACTCCCAAGTCAATCAGAAATGTTCAATTGCATCTGGGATTCACAGACTCCTGCCGACGATTCATCCGCAAATACGCCATGATTACAGCACCAATCTCCGACTTACTGAAGAAATTGCCAGGCAAATGGGAATGGACCAGCAAGGCAGAGCTCACATTTTGGAAGCTACAGGATGCATTTACCAATGCACCAGTCCACCAGCATTTCAACCCGGAGAAGCCAATAATCCTGCAGATGGATGCAAAGAGGTTCGCAATCGCCTGAATGTTCAACCAGTACGACGGCTATGGAATTCTCAGACCAGTCAACTTCTACTCACAACAATGCTGCCCTTCCAAATAGAACTACGACACGAACAATCAGGAGGTCTGAGCCATCGTGGAGACTTTGAGGCAATGGCGACACTATCTCGAGGGAGCCAATCACAAGATCCTACTACAGTGCGACCACAAGAATCTCCAGTATTTCCAAACATCAAAAGTGCTCTCCTGGAGGCAAGCGAGATGGGCTGAGATCCTTTCATCATAACACTTCATTATTCAACCCATGGAATGAAAGAACAACCCTGGAGACAGACCATCCAGACGACCTGATTATAAAGATGGCTCAGAATGACCTACTGCATGACTCTGGGCAACCCTGGCGGTCACCACCGTTGAACCATTCAGTGATCTCCTACTAGCAATTTTAGTAGCCCAGAATACCAATCTACTAGCAACTGACATGAAGAATAAGATCAGTTACACTCGCTTGTCACAAAACCGGGGGGCAAGATGGATCTAGAGCTCAAGATGCAGACAAGCAGTGGAACGTCATCGCGGGAGCTCTCACCTTCGAGGGGAGAATATACGTGCCAGAAGCACTCTGCAACCAAGTAGTAAGTCTCTTCCATGATAACCCTGAATCCGTTCAATTTGGAGCTCTTAGGACTGCTGAACTCGTATCTAGAGACATCTAGTCGCTAGGACTAGACCCCACAGCACGGAAGTACATTCCTGGCTGCGAAGTATGCCATCCCAACAAAGCTCAGTGCCACGCACAATATGGAGCTAAAATGCTGCTGCCACCACTGCACAACCCCTGTGACAGAATTGCTATGGACATCTCAATCGACCTACCGGAATCAACCAAGGCAGGTTACACCAGGATATTGGTCACAGTCGATCGAATAACTAAGATGGCGATCTACCTGCCCTGCCTCAACGATATCAACTCACTGGAACAGGCACGTATGTTCTTGGAGCACATGATCTGCAAACACGGCATACAAAACAATATCTTCACCGACGGCGGATTCCAGACTCCAGTCTGCTCCCAGATGCCCACTGACCACCGACTCTTGACCGCCTTCCACCTGCAGACCATCCGCCTGACTGAGTGGCAGAACAACACCATTGAACAGTACCTCCGAGCCTTCTGCCACTGTGAGCAAGATATCTAGGCTGGACTCCTTCCCCTGGTGAAAATCACGCAGAACACCTCAGTGCATCGTTCAACGAGGATGACACCGTTCTGTGCCATGTACCATCGGAACCCTGAGATGTAGTTCAAAGCACCAAAATCATCATATCAAGAATTGGAGAACCAAGCAGACGCTACGCTCTAGGGATTGGCAGAGACGCACCGAACTCTCTGTGAAAACACCCTGGAAGCCTAGCAATGCCAGACAATGTACGCTGGTGGAAAAGAAATCAAGTTCAATGTCCAAGACAAAGTGCGGCACTCGACCAAGCATTTCCGGACAACCAGGCCATCCAAGAAGTTCGATCACAACTGGGCAGGACAGTATACTATGAGTAAATTCATCAATGGAAACGCTTAGCAGTTAGACCTGCCAAAAACGATGTGGAACCACAACATTTTCCACATGTCACAACTCGATCGGTACACACCCCCAGTCTCAGGCCAGCTATCGAATGGACCTCACCTGATGATTGTCAATGATTTGGAACACTGGGATGTTCATCGCATTTTCGACTCCAAACAGCATTATCGGACGCTTCATTATCTCATTCAATGGGCTGGATACAGATATTTCCTTACGAGTTGGGAGCCAGTGGAAAACCTCGGGAATGCTCAGGAGCTGGTGGATGAATTCCGCAGTGGCCACCCAGGGAAGCGGCGATGGAGTAGGAAAGCGTTCATTTTGGCGTGTTTTTCATTCTATCTTTCCTGCATTCTTGTAATTGGATACGGTCCAGGACAAATGGCCTTGGCATTGGTTTTACCACATTCAGATAACAGTCGAGTGGCCGTGGAGGTTTCTTGTGTGCCATATCCACCGGACGATTGTGGGATTTGTTTCACGTTTGTTTGTCTTGCATTTGAATGCGAATATGCAGCCCAGGAGGGTAGGTTTGCGACGCCGGCACGTCATGCGGCCGGGTAAGCGACAACCTTAAATGGACTGGTTGTGAAGATCATGATGCTTACAGAGAATCTTACCACCTACACATACACCTGCGATCACCCTGAACCCATTTGCAACCATATCCCTACAACTAGAATCTATCCTCTAACATAGCCGGACGCTGGCATACGTGCCCTGACAGCAATGGGGAGTACATATTTGGGACACTCCGGAGTAGATAGACATTGTTGCATTAAAGGCAATGCACAGGCAGTCGGAGATCCACAGAGTCTGTGGGGTTTCTCAGGGCTGCAAACCCCTTGGCATCTTCTCACACTTTTCCAACACTCATCGAGCCATAACCCCTCTTTCTCACAATTTCTCTGCAGATGCTGTGGGTGCTGCACAATTTGTCAACACCATGTTCATGTGATTTGAGATATACTTTGAGGTTATATCAAGCAAGTTTTGAGATGCACTTGGAGGCCAAGATGGAGTCAATACAGAGTTGCACTTGGAGGCCATAATTGAGCGAGTTTGGAGATGTCTTTGGAGGCCATGAATATGCAAACTTGGAGGTCATGGTCGTGGAGGTTTGCAGATGCTCATGAAGGCCGAGATCGAGTGAACACAGTGGTACAGTTGGAGGCCGAGATCTGGTGAACTCAGAGATTCACTCGCTGGCCATAAACCAGAGGGTTTGGACATGCATTTCGAGGCCATGATCTTTCGAACTTGGCGGAGGTAATTGCATGAGTGTGGTGATCCATTTGGAAGCCATGATCAATTGAGTTTGGCAGAGTACTTGGAGGAGGTCAATCTGGAGGCGATGGATGGGGACGCGGTCTATGTGGTGGAGGTTGATCTCAAGATGGTCAATCGGGAGGCAGTCGATGTGGAGGAAATCATTATGCTGCCGGTCAATCAGGAGGCGTGTAATCTGGGATCAGTCAATCTGTGGGGGGTCAATTGGGAGGCGGTCCATCTGAAGGCAGTCATTCTGAAGGCAGTCAATCTGGAGGGGATCAAACTGCAGGTAGTCAATCTGGATGCGGTTGATCTGGAAGTGTTTGATTTGCAGGTGGTAGATCGGGAAAGAGGCACAATGGGAGCTGAGACTCGATTCATTGGCTCACTCTTAATTGTGGGAACCTAGAGAATTCAGTATAACAACATCTGCCTAGATATGAGTGATGAGATACTGGCTGGGAGGAAGGGACAGTTGATCTTCGGATGTTGCAATACTTGGTGTATGCTGTACTTGGCGTAAACTCATGATGACGACAGGGAGAAATAGAGAGAGATGACCTCACTTTGTGTACTTAGGTGACAGTAGAGTTGAGTACAACACAGAGAGAGATGAAAAGAGATGGGAAATCATCAGGAGAAAGTGGGACTTAGGAGAATTTCATGTGCGAGTCAACATCCCAATCCCGATTACACAGATATGACCCCTGATCCCGCCGGTGATAACCCCGATCCAACATATTCCAATTCCAATCAGGCAAGTCATACCGCTGATTTTCCAGATTCGCTTGTCTCCTTCATATCATTCACATCTTCGTCCCCCATTTCTGTTTCTTATCCTAAACTTTACCATCATTGCAGCAATCAAGCTTAAGTCATCCCTCTCTATCTCTCCAGGCCATGATCATGAGTTAATACTGAGTACTACAGCATCCACCCCAGATTGGCTGTTTTCTGTTCATTCTCATGATTACGAGTTAACCTCTGAATGTAGCTTAAGCTTCTGGCATGGCTCCCTGCAGGATTGACCGCCACCAACCACCTTCTCATGATGGCTCAAAGGTGAAGTCACCTCGTCACAACCTGAAGGTTGTGAGATACCAAAATGACGAATGGATTCCCAGCAACTAGCGCGCCTCCCATCGACCCCCTGCAAGTACTCTTCCAATCTCGATTCGATCATGGCCTTCAAGTACATCCCCAAACTCACTGCATCACTGCTTTGGAGTGCATCTTTATGATCAGTCATTCACAGCCTAGCGGTGTATCTGCAAAATCGCTCATTGATGACCCCAAAGATCACTTGATGATGGTCTTGCCAACTGTATCTCCAAACTTGGTCGATCATGGCCTCGGAGGGCATATCTAAGTTCACTTGATCACAGCCTCCAAATGTGTCTTCAACACGACTGACACAGCACCGCAGAGTGCATTGCTGATTTCACTCAATCATGGCCTTTGAGTCTATCTCCATTCTCGATCAATCATGGCATCTGAGTGCATGTCCAAGTTCACTCAATTATGGCCACTAATTGTATCTCCTAACTAGTTTAATTATGTCCTCCATGTTCCCACTATCATGGGCTATCCAAGTGCATCTCCAAATGCACTTGATCAAGGCATGGGAGGGTATCTCAGAGATCACATGATCATCGTCATCTCCAGGCACACATTGAAATGCTCCAAAGCACCACATGCAGCCTGTCCAGATATACCGTGTGTAGATGGGCAGCTATATAGATACATAGACACATAGATACATAGATACACAGATGAGAATACATACTGAATACATGAGTTTGAAAAATAGTTGAATGATAAGTAGTAGCTATGATTCCCAGGCACACCAGCAACGTTCCCAAAGAAGATGTTATTTTTCCCAGACTGCTGTAAAGTGATTTGTGGTGCTCCCAGGTTTGTTGCTGGCTCTCCGAGGTGTTTGCAGGCTTGTGGTTGGCACTCCTGGACGTGTGGTTGGCACTTCCAGGCTGGTGGCCTGCACTCCCAGACTTGTCGTCGGCACTTCCAGGCTTGTCCCTGGCAGTCCCAGTTGCTCCCCTTGCTGTCACCAGACCTCCTATATGCACCCAGATTTTTCACCGGAGTTCTGTGGTGCGGCTGAAGGCCACTTCCCACCACCACTACTCGACATTCTCAGGCCATCCCTGCATCACCCGATGTTTCCACCCTTCCATAACACCAATTCCTTCATACTATCGCTTAAAACGCTGAACCATAACAGAGTGGTCCAATGAGTCCTTACAGACAGGAAGCAGTTGAAAGGCTGCCTGGAGTTCGAACAATTGTTCTAGAACACCTCCAAAATATCAATTACAGACATGGCAATATGGACAATGGTGGAGTCACCATATCCGGAGGGAAATCCATCAGGTCCAGGACCAGTGTAAAACTAGACATGGGTGTCTGTGGTGAGGCGAGAAAGTGGCTGCAAGCATCAAGGGATATGAAGGGGTAGCAGTGGCCCTGCTGCGAGAACTGTACCAAGTGGAATGCAGATTCAGGGATCTGCTGATAGTGTCGAATATGGATCCCCAAGTATGCGTTTGTTGGAGGCTAACTGTTCAGATGTTTGCAGATGGACATCGAGGTTTGATGGGAGTCTGGGCAAACAACAGCTATGATGATCATGAATGAAGTGGTCTGCAAATCTCCGGTGTTGAAGATGTTAGACATTTGTGATGGCAACCTGCGAATAGTCATGAGAGTTGACACCAGGTCAGAAGGGTGGGTGGGTGATCTTACAGCAAGCAGACACAAATAAGACCGGCACCCTTGTGGTATGAGAGCGAACATTGGAACAAAGCAGAGAAGAGATATGATCCAGGGAAACATCAGTGGCATGGACTGAGAATGGCACTTATGAGAATTTGAATGTATGAATATGGGATCAGATGCCTCATGGGGACCCATGGTAACACACTAGTACATCGACTTGATTTTACCTCCAATGTCCAGGTAGGCGCACAAGTCATCCACTGGATTATGCAGACATGACAGTTTGATTTCAACATGAAACACATTCCAGGGAGGATGAATGGAGGTCCTGATGGCTTCACACCCAAGCACTAAGTGGAAAGCGAGCCTGAGAAGGAAGAGGAGGATGATATAGAGGAATCAATTGAAGCAAGGTTACAGTGAATAAAGGAGGAATATGGGCCAGAGAGACAGAGCAGGAGGAAAGCATATGTCCCATTTGTTGGGCTAAGTCAGGTGGTGGAATACACAGGGAGATGAAAGGAGATATGCAAATTTCTGGGGAACCGGAGGCAGTCTGAATGAAAAACTCCCAACAAAATGGCCCTATTTTCTTTGGAAGCAAAAGAATACCTCCTATCAGACGGAGTACTCAACCACAGCTGGACATCCGACGATTGGCCAGCAAACGTATTGATGAGCATCAACATAGGATGGTGAGAAATGGAAGCTGCCTACGAACTGAGTGAGCACTGTGGAATGAAAGACATGTTACAAAAGGTAGTGCAGTGGTAATGGTGACCTAGCATGTAAGTCGACATAATAGATTACACAAAATCTTGTGACAGGCGCCAGATGCGAGCGCCACTATCGTTGGACGAACCCCCGAAGAGCCTAACCATTGATCACTGATAGCAGTGAATTGGAATTGTAATTTTGTATGTGCCTAAATCGGCAGATGGTTACCACTTTCTTGTGACTACCAGTGATTATCTCAGTGAGAGGGCAGAGGCATGACCACTAAAACAGGGTGCATTGGAGAAGATGGCTGAGTTCTTCAATGATGATAGAATTTGTCCTTTCGGAACACAGCAAAGTGTGGTAGTACTAGGAGGAGTAGCAAACAAAATGTGGACAAACCTGCTCGTTTAATGGTACAATATCTGAAAGTTTGCCATAACCCTGCACCATACCACCTCTCTTGAAGTAATGGAATGTGAACACAGACTGATGGCAGATTCACGTTCAAACTCAGGGCCTGCTCTGACAAACCAAAAGAGATGTGTATTGAACTCCAACCAAGCATCACGGCTTGGGTTATGAGTAATCGTAGAGGGAACGGAATTAGTGTTAGCAAATGGCGGAGACATTGGGAGACCCAGATGTCGTACAGAATTGTTCTGGAATGGTGGCAGGATTATTCAATATGATAAGAAAATGGTCTGAGGTGTTGTGACATTGGATGATGTGGTGTGGTGATATTGATAAGAGTTGTGTTGGTGGTGAGTGAGATGATAGAGGAAGATTCAGATGGTACATTGGAGCATGAAGAATGATTCGAGAGTCGCCGATGCATTGTATAATAAGAGAGGTTGTTTGGTTTTGCAGGATATCGTTCTCTTCTCTCTTTACTTGGTCTCTTGTATAGGTAAGCAACAGAAGCCTGGGAAACAGCTGCGACATTGGACTTGTCTTGATTCGTCAGTACAAACATCGAGTGTGCTTTTGTCTTGATTACTATATCACATTACTCTTTCCAATATCACCTACACCCAACACCACCTGTTACACCAGAATGAGTCCCTACAATTGGTATCTGATATTGAATGTGCCTATACCACTAAACAGGGTGTAAGTATTGTTCCAAACCTTGCTTTGCATCCTGTTGGGTTGATTTGGCACGCGAAAACAATTGGATCCATATTTGGGACGATGGTGTCGACATTCAGAGACAGCTAGACAGATTTGATATCCGGGAAAACCCAGATAGAACACCTTAATTGAATGCAAAAGTATGACAATAAATCCACTTCCGAAATGAAATGGTTTGGTCTAGCTGGAACCACATGGCTTGTATTACAACATGAACCTCAAAATGCTCATGGTAGTATTGACATACTTTCGGCAGCAATTATTGAGCAAGAAACCTTGGAAGCCTACTTTTGGGAACAACGAACTGTTCCTTCCCCATGGAATCTTTACTGGACAGAGGCAGCCAGAGAGGGCGGAAGCATAGATATTAGCAATCCAGTCTTTTGACAACCATGGACCAGACACTTCAGAGCACACTGCTAGTTTCACTGCAACTCTGAGGAACCTTGTGACTGTGATAGTCATAACTGCCCAGGAACATACTCGACAGAAGGACATGCAGCAGCAGCAACAACAACTGCTCCATCGTTGGGATTTCTGCTGATTGTGGTAGTACCCCCAACTCCCACACCCTCCACAATTGAGACATACAATTGGCACTGGTAGATGTGCTTGATCTGCTGCAATGTCCAGATCAGAACAACATGGCCAAGTGGCCCCAGTGTCAACAGAAGACCCGCCTCTCATTGGAGAACACCTGAACCCAACAGTTGGCAGCATCGGATTCGAGGAGATGCAGGAACGACTTGGGCAATGGCTGCCCTGTGTTGTTACAGGTGGCCAGGTACACAGAACCCATAGAGACTGTACAGAGGGTGTGTGATCACCCAGTACAGATAATCATATCACAGAAGGAGATCACAGACATGACGGCTTAACACAACCTACTGCCGATATGCTACCACCCAATGAGAGATGAGATGATTTGGAGCCTCGAGCGTGCCCTCGCCACAGCCGGCAGACCGCCTACATCAGGAGGAACCTCGGAGTAGTTACAAGCAAATCTAGCCGCAATGACCCAGGATGCAGGAGAAACTGGAGAGAGGGTGAGGAATGTATGGACACAGCCAGCCAATGCCCTAACCCTGGCGCCGAGGGTGGCTCTGGCTGCTCCTCCGGGCCAGGAAGTCAATGGCCAGAAATTCCCAGAATCCCCAGACTTTTCAACCTCAGATAGCACTAAACTGAGAGGCTGAATTGCTCAACTTCACGTGGTCATTCCACACAAGACCGGAAGCCTTCCCAACACACATTCACAGATGTGGTACATATTTCACCCCCGGATGGGAGTGGCCACACACCAAATCTTGCCAAAGGTGTGGCAGGATGGGGAGATGGGGCGTGCAGACCTACCAGCATTTATACAACACCTGAAAGTAGCTTTCGGGGACCCTGACAGGGTGGCCACAGCTCCAAGGTTAATCCACGTGATTGAACCGAAGAACACTGAGTACTCCCAGTATTTTGCGGAGTACCAAGTTATTGTTGCGGATCTCGACTGGAACCCTTAGATTGTGGAGAATTCCCTGAGAATGGAATTATCAAAAGGAAGGAAGAATTCTTTCCAATATAATGACATTTGGGAGGAGCTTCCTGAATTTGTAGCCATGCGGCAGTAGCTGATCAGTCAGATTCAGCATTGTAAGGCTGAGAACGCCACACAGACAACAGGACGGGGGATAGGTTTCACCTCTACCCCCAAACCCCCAACATTTTGGAAAGATCCTCCTACAGCCCCAGCCGGAACAGTTGCTGGATATACGGGATCAGCACGTATAGATCACAGAGCAGGCATGCGAAGGATTGCAGCAGTGGAAAGGGCAAAAAGGTTTGCCAATGGAACATGGTTATACTATGGTGGGTTTGTCCAAAGAGTGGCAGAATGTGCTGGGAGAAAAAAGGCTCAGATGTTCAAGGTAGCTGGAGCAGAGGTTCAGACAGTTGGGACCTGTAATGGCTCCAAGAGATAGGGAAAAGTTTAGGTCAGGCAGAGAAAGAAGGATCTGACGTTGAGAGGAAAAATTTTGTATTAAAGGGTTTAAAATGCATCAGAATTTCATGTCTGTCAGTTAGAAAGATGAAGGTTTGGAAAGCATCAATGGAAGGAACTCATTTAGTGATAACCTGTACAATGACCATGAATGACAAACAGATATCTACACCCGGGCGGATCGATTGCAGATCTACCGGCGTAGCATTCACAGATCAAGATTTTGCTTGCCACCACCTGATACAGCTCTGAGAGCGTTAGGAATAACATCGAGTTGAGATCATCGATGGAAAACGTATTGAATCAAGGAATATGTCGGGTCATGCCAAAGTAGGGATGACAATTACGGATCGTAAGGAACAATTACCACCGTGTGTTACAAAGAAACCACATCATCTTACAATTCGATGGATTCCCCAGCTACGTCTATGTGACATTGTGATGCAAATTGCATCAAATACAGTCACATATGTGTCACAGTATCGCACCACACGTTGTTATGATACACCAGTTACAGTTCATGGAGTGACAGAGGAACCCTCTGAACTGATTTACACATTGGAAGGAAGAAACATTTGTACCACTAATCTGACCACAACGACCATTCCAAAGGAATGTCATTACGCTCAATGGATCTGCATTTTTCCAACCTGTGAACACGGGGAAGGTAACAATTTTTGAAGCTTCCATTTATAACATCAATATGACTGTCAACTCAAAAGACCTGAAAGAACAACCCATGGAAAAGATTCTTCCCAAACAGTATCCTGAGTCATTCCGATTGCTTAGTAAGGTTATGACTCACCGGCTTGCCACACATTACCCTGGTATCCTTCATGAGATACAATCAACAGATGGCAAATCGCCAAGTTGGGGACCATTGCATTCAATGTCAAACGCAGAATTGATTGTCCTCAAGGAATAGTTCTATGAAACTATGTCAACAGGTTTTATTTGACAATCAGCATCACCAGTTGCAGCAGCTGTTCTGTTTGCACAGAAGCCTGATTGGGGACTCCAATTTTGTATTGATTATAGAGATAATAACATCAAAACTGACCAAAATCGGTACCCTCTCCCTCTAATATGAGAAGCACTAAACCTCCTCGGAGAAGGTAGGATATAAATGGACGCTGCTGTGCGAGGGGTATTTGATTTTTTATGGGTTGAGATATAGAATGAAGGTAAGTTGAGATTCTGGACTCGGTATGGGTTATTTGGACCTACAGATATGCAATTCAGGATATCAATTGCCTCTGCTGATTTCGAAGTGTATATTAAGAGTGGTATTCGAGAACCGTTTCATAGTTGTGCATTGTCCTATTCGGATGACATTTTGATATATGGTTATACTGAAGAGGAACATGTGCAACATGTTAAATGGGTAATACAACATCTTCTGGATGCTGGGCTATATTTGAAACTGGAAAAGTGCGAATTACATAAGCTCACAATGAAGTAAATAGGTTTGATTATACCAGCAAAAGGAATTTCGATGGATTAGAATGAAGTGGAACCCATGTGGAATTGGAGTGGGGACAAGAAGACACCAAATGAAAGGCTAAACAATATGTTTGAAGTACAACAGTTCCTTGGGTTTTACAATTATTATTGGAGGTTTATCCCTAAGTTTTCTGAGAACGCGGAACCCCTAATGTGACTCACCAAACAAGATGATCCTGTTAGATGTCAATCGAAACAACAGCTGGCTTTCAAGTCAATGATAACAGCGTGCACAATGGCACCTATTCTCCGACATTTTGAACATGGTAGCGAGGTTATTATAGAGTCAGGTTCCTCAGATTATGTCTCACTTGGGTTGTTGTCGCAGCACGATGATGATGTAGAGTTACAACCTGTGGGAAATCTTTCCAAGACACACTCACTGGCAAAATGCAATTATGATATATATGACAAGGAACTGCTGGTGATGATTATAGCTCTCGAGTTGTGGAGGCCAGATTGTGAGGGGGCTTCACACCTCCTCCATTTGTTAATGGATCATACGAATCATGAGTAGTTTATGCTGAAGAAATTGCTACATCGAAGTCAAGCAAGGTTGTCTCTGTCTGTATTTGGTTCTGATTGCAACATCATTTACGGACCAAGGAAATCGAACGGAAAAGTGGATGTGTTGATGAGGAGGCGAGGAGACCTCCCTGACAGGTGGGATGAAAGATTAATGAATATGGAACTGGTGGTTCTGAAGCCAGAGAACCTACCAGACCAATTGGGTCTGTTGGCGGATGTCCCACCCGCTCAGGGCCATCTTCCTATCTCCTATCTTTTGATCGAAGTTACTTTAATTGACGCACTAACTGGGAAGATACTGGAGGGAATTTGAACAATACAGAAGTCGAATGAAGTTACAATTGGGCAATGTAGGGATGAGAAAGGACCAATACGGTATACAGGGAAGCTATATGTACGAGGTAACACTACCTTGCGCTTACGATTGATTCATGATCATCACGACACTGTACTGGCAGCACATCATGGATAAGCAACGACATTTGATATCCTTAACTAGGAATATTATTGGAAAACAATGTGAAAGGACGTCAACCAATGCATCAGGAATTACCATGGTTGTCAATGAAGCTGGAGCTCACAACACTTGACCTTTGGAGCCCTCCAACCATTGCCAGTACCATAGACACCCAGAGGAGATATTTCGATGAATTATGTGGTGGGGTTACCAGAGCCTGAGGTGTTCGATACAATCTGTGTGGTAGTGGATATTCTCTCGATAAAGTGGGATTTCATCCCTTCTGATACAATAATGGATGCCCTTGGGTTTGCCCAGTTGTTTGTAAAAGAGATGGCACGTCTACATGGACTCCGAGCATTGATTGTTTCGGATCGGGGATCTCAATTTGCATTAACATATTGTGGCCAGATATGCAACTGCTAGGGGATGGAATGGAAGATGTCACTAGGCTTTCACCCGAAGACAGTTGGTCAGACAGAATGGATGAATGTGAGTATTGGACTGTACTTGCAGGCGTTTGTTAACCACCAGCAGGATGATTGGGTAAAGTGGCTTCCAATGGATCAGTTCCATGCAAATAATGGAGCATTAGAAACAATGCAGTGCACATGCATCTTTGCCATTCAGGGTACGGAAACCCGGATGACAGTTATGCATAATCCAAAACCAGGTCCGGACCACTGGCTTTTGGATGCTGATCTTGTTGCAGTCACCCAACAACGAATTGAAAACCACTTCTGGGTGGAGATGAGATGAAGCCAGGAACTACAGGAGGAGGGAGCAATCCGAGTTTGGACTCCGGCGCTGAACATACAGGAGGAATCTCCAGTACAATTGGATGCTCAACATATTCAAATGACACAATGTACGTGAACATTGGATTGGAAGTGGTTGAGAGCATTATGGTAAGTTGCCAAATATCCCTATACGCTCCCGAACTGGATCTCCCTGCAATAGTGCAAATTCATCAGGTACAAGTAGTATCACTCCTAGACCTTATGGTGGATACACCTCTTGTGGGGCAACGGACAAGCCCCTACCACCAGTGGAGGTTGATGGCGAAGACAAATACCAGGTTTCGGGTGTCAAGGATAGTCGAGTGTAGTTGAAGCAGCTACAATATGTCGTTCAGTGGATAGAATATGATTCCCTAACATGGGAACCAGTGAAGTTTCACATGGCCTGCAGGCAGTGGATCAGTTTCATCAGCATTATCCAGAGAAGCCAGGATCATGGGAAAAGGTCCTCGGGGGACCTAGCACCTATGGGTCGGATACTGTCACGGCTCAGGTCATTAGTAATGGTACAGGGAAAGGAATTATTGTTACGGAAAGGGGGAGACATTGGGAGACATGGAAGTTGTATGGAATTGTTGTGGAATGGTGGCGGTAATTTTGGTATGATACGAAAGTGGTCTGATGTGTTGCAATGTCGGATATTGTGGCATAGTTGTATCAACCAGAGTTGTGTTGGTGGTGTGCAAGATTGTGAAGGAAGATTCAGATGTTACATTGGAGTATGAGGAATGATTCGAGGGACGCAGATGAATTGTACATCCAGAGAGGTTGTTTGGCATTGGAGGGTTTCTCTGACTGCTCTCTTGACTCATTCTCATTTCTAGAAAGGCAACAGATGACTTTGAAACAGCATCAACTTTTGTCTGGTCTTGATTCATCCACATGAACCTGAAGAATGCTTTGGTCTTGATTACCAGATCACATTATTGTTTCCAATATCACCTCCACCTGATCCTGCCCATTACACCAACTGTGCTTTGGGGTGAGAGGATCACAGTCAGAGGTACAACAGGTTCTTGACCCTTTCCCCATATGGTTGGTCAGAACATAGTGGTTCTGATGGAACTGGTAATCATAAAATGAAATATCGCCAACTGGAACCAAAGAATTGACGGTAAAGCTTCACTGCTGGCGGCTCAAGCCTGGCAGCAGGGATGATGGCGAGATGATATCAATGCTGCCATACAGAATCAAACCGAGTCAACAGAGGCCATCAAATGTTACTTCGAATAAGGAGTCAGCCGCCAGGCAGCAGATCTCTAAATTCGCAACTTGTTCCTTGTGCATAAAATCAACCGAGAGCAGTCCAACAGCATGAAAGTAGATGCTATGAGGCGAGGACCCTACGACCTGACAAATATTGCCCAGAGCGTGGGGACTCATTCACTGGCAGAACTAGATGCGGCATTGCTCACAGGCTGGATGTATAATATTATACACAAGATGTTCTTCACTTGCAATGCAGCCATACAGAATGCTTGAGAAATTGGTATGCCTAACACTACACAATGGGAGGAGTCAGACAAATTTCAGGAACCAGAGGCAGCCACTGAAGCAGGATGGAAATTCATAGAAGCAAGAAGGATATATTTCGGAAAGAGAAAAGACTGGAAGACATGACCATGGGTACAGTTGGAAGATACGGCGGGTTATAAGAGGCTTGAGGATTGCTGAAATGCTACACATCATGGGCCGGCAGGCCTCCTGTCCGACCAACGATGGAAGAGACAGGGTGGGGGGAGAGTTGAAGAGGGACAAAGAGAGGAACACAATTGCATGAACCGTAATGACAAGAGTTGTGGATACTGAAACCATGCAATTGAGTTGACTCAGGAGGCAAAGGGACGATATCAAAAACACCTATTGATGTGAATTTGCGAAATGGTAAGGGAAGAAATGTTCATATTGGCTGTGTTGCTGCTGCATTATACAACAAATTTCTACCATTTGCCCCAAACCTTGACGTAACCACGAGGTAAGGGAGCTGATGACTATCACAGGAGTGCCTACAACACTGACCACTGAAATCACGAATGACGTGCTGCATCTGCACAACTGCCGGGTACAAGCACCGTAATTGGAGTGGAAGTAGCAAAGATGTTGTGGAGAGATATGGGAAGAGCTTAGTAGGGTAAGTATGAAACACATAGAGCCTGGAAGAATATGGAAATGGCACAAATCCCCCCTGCTACATTCCGAAAGGAAGACAGTCACCATACAACACCATTCATCTCCCTCTATGCACCGATGTCTGCGCCCATTATACCCTTTCGCACCAGAGCCCCCAACCAATGACCAACTTGACAGTAATATCAATGCCTCACAGTGCAGCATCACTCAGCAATGCGATGGATTTCAAAGTGTCTTGAACCACTACCACCGCCACAACAAGCCTGGACTACACCACTCGGACAGCCACCTCCTCTGCAGTCTCCACCCTTAAGCCACGACTAGTATAGGCACCACTACTGCACTCACCACCACCACAGCCACCACTACCACAGCCACCACCACCCCAGCCAAAACCACCAGGGTTAATACATATGAGTTGTCCTCTGATATCTCAGCTATGGGTAGATATTCCTCACCTGCATCCCTCTCAATGGTAGCAATATCACGATCCAACTGGGATATCGTCTCCAATCGACCTGTCAAACAGCTCTATGAAGGTGTGGAGATTCCCACATGGGAGCTCTCCCAGCAAGGCAAAGTGAATTTCATCCTTGAGATCCATGATCTCTTTAGCAACATAATGACTGCTGACAACACCCAGGTACTATGGCTATCAGAATGTGTTGAAAGGAAACTAGAGTGGAAGAAGTGGACATATGAGGTACAATGACTTATTCACAGCTCTTGATATCTCCGGCAGGGTCAGTGAGAACATCAAGCAGCACCACTCCGGACAGCAGAGGAAGACACAAGCAATGAACAAGCCAGGAGAAATCTATCAACACTATCCCAAAATCCACGAATTTCTTTGCCATGACACCCCATGTGAGAAGTGGTTAAAATTAACAATGATTGCCAGATGACCTCCTGAAATTCCGACATAGCCAAGCGATGCCACTATGGTGCAAATGTCATCAACCTCACTAAGCTCAACCAGAATGTGAAAGCCAAAATGTGGTATACTCCCAAAGACTTTCAGGATGTTCAAAAGTAGTTTGATAATGGCTGCCCATGGCTGGAAGAAGGAAATGACTACAAGGTTATGGGCCTGAAATGGTACTGGGAGTTGCTACAGTGACCGAGTTAGTACTTTGTCATGGATTACCGCAATCACATCAATCGACTTCATAGCATCTCACCATCAGCACCATCTGCGAACCATTTGGTACCCATACTGCCTCCATCCCCAGCTAAGAGCACACTGCATCCAGCACTAACCTCACCAATCAAAGAAATGTGAATGGAACTGGTAAGGATGGGTGTAACATTCGTGGGCTGTTGAGGGATCTGGCTAAGGATGGGTCTGGGGCAAGAGCCAGTACACCCACCGAGAAAGCGGCCGGTTCGATGCTGCCAGTTCCCTCTCGGAAAGATGTTGGTATGATCCCACCAGCTTCTGCCAAAAGAGAGGCTAGTTGGATCTCACCATCTCTGACCAGAACAGAGGCGATTATGTTCCCAGACATCACTACGGATCCTACGCAGCAAGGTACCCCACAGCCCTACTGGCCTGCTACTCTCAGCAGCAAAAGTGGCAGTTCCATTGATGACACTGAGGTTGAAGAATCGATGAGAGAGTTCCAGGATTGGCTATGCATCATCTTGGACAGCAAGAGAATGTTAGACGACGAAATGAATGTGTTGGTACACCACCTCAGCATAACAGTGCACACAGCCATACCCATCTTCCAACAAGCCGGAAACAAGAACCCTGAGTTGTGTGTAGCAGCACAGGCATACATCACAGTGGCTGTATATGCAATGCATGAGATGATATTTTCATTCAATACTCAGCCTGCCAACATCATGTTCTCTGGAAGAGGCAAGTGGAAGAACATGGCAGATATGGAGGATGGCAGGAACAATCAGGTGCCCAAGGAGTAAGAGCCTATATGTTTTTCCTTTTGGTTCATGGTTTTCCTTTTGGTCAATGGTTTTCATTTCGGTTTAAGGTTTTTCTCGAGGTTTATGGTTTTCCTTTGAGTTGATGTTATATGTATGTACTTTCGGGTCTGGGTATATGGTTATATGGGATGATAGAGGAGTGGTGTGGTTCGGACTAAGGGCCCAGAAGGAGTTTTGGCGGGAAAATCCATTCCTTACCACCACAGCCACACTTTGCAAGGGGGAGCTGGTGGGGGGCATTCGGGAATACAGGGATAATTGTGATTGACTGAGCAATCGCAGGTAAATATTTGGGAGACTCCACAGTACATAGACATTATCTCATCATACAACACAATACTACTCACTCTAGTATTCTCAGCACTTGGTCTCACCCACTCCTTCCGCGATTCCATAGATCAATACTGATTGTATGGTTTCCCACAGCCAGCTACCCTGTGATGTTCTCTCACCCTCTTTCTACATGCCTCGAGCTTTGACCACTCTTGGTCATGAATACCTTTTCGATACCACTAGAGGTCCGGTGGAATGTTGAAAATATGCTCTTTACCTGCCAGCTCTGCCATTTCAACAGACAGGCCACCTCCTGATTGTCAAAGACATAGACATTGGTATCATCTGGTGTGCCGCATTCTGTTGAAATTCATTGTCTTCAGTCCAGATAGAATGCATTGAACTCTTTACTGCAGAATACAATGCCTCTGTACGAAACATTTCCAGCATTGAATCATTCTTCGGACATTCCGGGGCTGCTGAGAATTGCCACATTGTCTTTTAAAACCAATTATAGATGGAACAGAATCCTGGTAGTGATGTAACTCCCAGCTTAAACCCAATTTTAGCATTCATTGCTATTTGCCAGCCAGAACTGTTTAACACCTTGGACTGTGGAGACTCAACTGTAATTATACAACTTCGAGAAAAGTTGAAAGTTGGCAATTGCTTGATGGTTTGTCTCTGGATGTTAAGACATGCCAATACGAAACATGGTGGATATTGCATCGGTTTTCCAGCATGTCAGTACTGGTTTTCAGATCCTCATGGGTGAGCTTAGTATTTTCTGCATCAAATAGGTTTAGAAGTTGGAAATTTGTTCCATGTCATCTCGTCGATGAAACTGTGATATAATTCTGCCACTGCACACAGTGTAACCACCAGAATTGATTCAAGGGCTGAAGTATATGCTGGATACCCCAGAGGTAAAGTTTTCTGAGTCTTGCCATGGCAGTAGGGCACTGAACTCTGGATCTACAATGGATGTCATATTCATTCTTTACAGATAATGCCAGGTTAGTCATTCTGAAACATATTCACACATTTGTCAATGGTATTCCCCCACAATATTGTCAGTAGCAACCTTACAACAACCATCTTTGTGAACAATTTATGTATCGTAGCTGTTGCTACTGAGGTAAACATCTGATGTAGATCGATTGGATCTGCCACCTGTTCTCCAGGCATATCCGAATCCCAAACCCATCTTTTTACAATGTACCATATTACCCAAACCTGGAGCCCCAGCTAACAGGTTGTCAGGTAGTCCTGCAATTGAATACATGTTGCCACAATCTCATTGGTTTTTCAACTGGCATATCAGATGGGCATTCAACACCCTGAGTTCCTCATCAGAACACTCTTGTTCACATTGATCATTGATTTTATCGAAAAAGTATTCCATACCAAACTTCTACTTACTGGATTGAGAACTTCCTCACCATGACATTGCTTCTGAACCTCTCTTGCACCTCTGTCTGTTTTCTTGTTGTTGTCAATAATCTCTTTGAGTTGATTCAAGGTTTGTTGGACTGATGGACTCATACTCCGGCACTTCTGGAATTCATCGCAATGTTTGGTGTTTCACACAGAGGTATTGTAATGAATTAATATCTGTGAAATATAATCAATTCTATTCTTTCAATTCCAACTTACATCAATACTACTATCAATCTCTTACCCACCATCCTCCTCACACTACATTCTTTCATTCTCCTAAGAATCTTCCAATGCCGATTATTAATCTTTGGCTGTTGGGAATATATAACCATAACAAGACTAGTAGGGATGACCATGGCCGGTGGAATTATGTGCTCTGCATCCTTCGTCCCTGTCACCACTCTCATTTCTACCAACAACATTTTCAAATTGTATCACACTTTCAACTTGAAAACATTTGCAAGGGAACGATTGTAGGAAGTCTGCCATTATATGTGATCATTCATCAGTTGCCCAGGTACTGATTATCCTATATACTCTTCGTCCAATTCTTCCTGGTCTAATGTGAACAGGAATATTTTTGTTAACACAGTGTGGTTCTTTCAGGCCTCTAGCATTCTGGATGAAATCAATCAGCTTCTCCCAGCGGCTCAGATTTGTACACAAGGCTCCAAGTTTTCAGGATATGTATGGTCATCGTGTTGCACCCAGCACATTTTGCGTATGACAGTGGTATGAACCAACTCTGGGAGGTTACTGGTTTCGTTTTTGCCCAAGCACTTTCGAATATCCATTGCCAGTCACTTGTCACCTGGCCCTGCTCTCTTCCTCGCCTTGTGAACATCACCTGGATATTTCCGGAATAACATCTTTATCCATTGTGACCAAATCAATTTGGCATTATTAACAGGTCCCCAATGCAGCTGGTTTTCCAATGTAATGAATACATCTGAAACTGCCATCATCCAGTGGAGAGGTTCATCTTAAACCAGCTTCTAATATTTCTGCCCCCAGATAATGGCCTGGTGCTTTTTCTCCAGATACTCTGCCACACATACTGTCTTCCACTTGTTGAATTCACTGTAGTTGGACTGCCCCATCCATTTGGCACATTGCTTTAGTGAGAATCCCGTTTGCTTGAGGCTGTTTGGCACTTGCCTGCAGCAATGCCCGAATGCAATGAATCATTGCATGCACTCCTAGCGCTATCCTCATTTTTCGAATGCTGTGTCTACGGTTGCAACCTCATATTCTCTACCACAATGCCTTTCCACAATTCTGTGGCCAGCTGGGGCCTTGTCATTGGGAGTCTTAGAGTGGGTCTCCTGGGTGTGCCAGAATGAGGTCAGTCAGCAGTGCTGAAAGATGTCAGCCACATGACTGGATTTGTTCCAGGTGGTGCTGTGGGCACTTGAGGTGCACCTGGAGATGAATGCCCTTGTCCTGTGAACTGTTGATGGGGGAATAATTAAAATCAACCACACCCACCTTGGGGGGTTTTATATCCTTGCCACTATGGCCTATAACTTCAGAATCTGTACCTTGTGCATGGGCTTCCATGCACATTAGGTGTCATGTTGAATGGAGAAAGATGATTGAACTGGGGAGTATCTGGAAATGGTTACTGTGAAGATTTGTAACCATATCCAGGCGGCGGATTAAACTACTTTATGTGTTCCCCAAATGGACTTCCTTTGTCAATGGCTGTGAAGGCATATGCCCATGAATGGTCTTGTATGATGATACCTCCGTAAATACAGTTGCTGCTGTGCATTTCAAGATTGCAGAGTAGTATAAAGGTATGTTAACATAAGGTAAGGTAAGATTATCACTAGAGATCTAAGGCTCATGGTGAGCCGACAATATAATGCAGGTATTACTAGGCCCTGGTCAGGTCACATGCGGCACTACCATTACATTATCCCCCTCTTTAGGTGGAGACCTCCTGGGGTGTATAAACCTGTAAAAGAGTAGGAAAGGAAAGGAAACAATCAAAAAACCAATCCACATATGCAATTGTACACACCCATAAGTCCCATAACTGATCAGTACTACTGAGGGCAGCATTTTGGCAGATCCATTGCACAGGGATACTCCACCTCCCCTTGACTTTGCTCCAGAGGTGGTAAAAACCCATGCCAGCGCCATTTGTACAGCACCAAGAATGAAAGAGGTAAAGAAGTAAAGACAAAATACAAGAAACGAGGAACATCTAAAGGGACACCGTCCTCCATAACTCTAGTTTCAGAATATTCAGCATCCGACCATCCAATCTTGCACCTGTAATACATCCCAAGTGTAGGTTATTTTCAGAATTATAAACATGAAATCCCCAATCTTAGTAACAGCCTCATCTGGGCTTGGCGGCATCCATGGTGGCTTCCAGTTGCTGCTCACCACCATTGCCATCACCATTGATATTGCCATTGCCATTGCTATAGCCATTGGCCATTGCATCAGGATATTGAATTTGTCAGCATCCCGGAAACCGGTTATATTCACCATACATTTTCAACTGCACTAGCACTCCAGCTCTCTCAATTCCTTGTGAATTCTGCAGGCCCAGTCCATCAGTGATTATAGTAGCTGTGATTGCAGCTTCTGCTCCCTCTGTCAAAGACATCCGTAATGGTCAATCATGTTTGACCTCGTATCTATCATTGAAGCCTCTCATGTAATGGCCATGCATTCCGCATATGTAAGCAAGCATGTTAGCGCTCTCCACCCCGTTATACACAGCTCTGTGGGCCAGCCTCGATATTTGACACGATCTGTTGCATCCAGTGGCACTCACACAATGCCCATCAGCAGTCATTTCAAACTCCGTCAGCATTGGCCAAGCTGGCTGATAGGCCTCAAGTGTGGTTGTTCAGCCGTCATATCAGTATGGCGTTTGGTATAATCTATCAGTCGGTGCATTTCATAGATATACTCCAAAAAATCCTAACATCCTGCACCCTCCATTATATCCAACCAGGTAATTATCAGTTTGTAGTTGCTTCAACTGTTTTATGATGCCTGTCAGTGACTGACTATCACAATGACATTTGTTGCACTATCTTGTATGTTCAGAGGTTGTTTTCAGTCCTATTCAGAAGTGTTTTGGTAGATATTATTGCACTCTTTCCGCATAGATCAAACTCACTGGATCTTCTCATCATCTCGCTATTGGTCTTGCTGTCAAACCGCTCAACCTTCTATTTCGTGTACTTGTATGTACACTTTACATCTGCTCTGTGCTTAGTGCACTTATCATCACCAATTGCTGGAAGCCCTTGCCAGGTTTCCTCCATGTATGCTTTCCACTACTTCTGCAGGTGTGCCTGCTGGCAAGTTTCTGGGTATCCATATTATCGTGTCATGCATTCACTTGTCATTTTGTCTTCAGCTGCATTAGCTGACTGCTGCAGGTAGACTTAGTGACTCAACTCCAGCTGTGATTCTCTGCCAGTGAGTGCTCCCTAAGGTGCTTCCGCCCAGCACTTCAGGTACTGTAATTGCTTGCGGTATGGATTATTTTTGATCCCACTACAATTATGCCCCTTTTGTATATTGTAGCTACCCCTAAGATTAATCCGTTAGGGCTTCTTCAGATGCCAGATCAATCGATTAGGCTCAATTGTAAATTAGACTTGCCAGTAGCAATGGCTTATTTCGGGATTACTGAGACTGAGTTGTGATTGGCATGACTGAGTTGGGATATCATTTCGGATTGCAAGTTGGACATGCAACATCTTGATCCCTGTGCATCTGTGTTTGGCATCACTTCTCTTGGTGCACTTTTCGCCATTCTCAGAGTACAATTGTTGCTTCTTCACCATGTTGGCTTGCCTCTGCCGGCTGTGTGTATTGCTGACTGGATGGCGCAGTGCTTCATTCCTGCACTTCCACTCCAGTAGTTGTTCATGGTTGGAGTAGTTGCAATTTGAGCACTGTCATTACCCTATGCTAAAGATCGGTTTTCCACCAAAGACCGATCGTATATGACTTCAAGACATACAGTATGGGCATTGTAGCTCCATGACTCAGAATCACTGATGCTGAATCGGGATCTCTATAGATTGATCTGAATAGTGCCGTGAGTGGCGCCCTGAATTGTGCTTCGTAACGTACTTTGTGGAGCCATGCCACCAGAATGTGATACAGATGCATAGGTGCTTGGATTGTCACGTTGTAGCTCGAAATCAACGTGATCTGCAGAATGGTATCATTTCGCACAATCTCAATCTCTTTATACATTGGAAGGAGATTAATTGTCATCTGTCTCCCATGATTTATCTGCTGAGATCCATCGCCTGTCATCTACCTCCAGTTATCCACCGCCAGTAATATATCCATATGGAATTGTAATCCGTATTTGGCCGTGGTCCATCTCATGATACAATTCATCTCTGGCCATGATCCATCTCTGCCTGTGATTGACCACTGGCTGTAATCAATCTGCGTTATCCATTTCCGTCAGCACTTCCTCAATGGCTGTGATCCGTCCCCAGCTATGATCCAGTTGGTTGAGGCCATTCACTTCCACCCGGTGCATAATTGCACCCATATTCTCATCATTCTGTAACATCACCTGTAGCTCTGGAAGCTCACCAATGCTCATCTGTACTGACCTTCGTACAGTCTGCCTTCCATTCACTCTTCATCGCATGCTCAGAATCCATCCAGTGACATTCCATCCATCCTGAGGAAAAACCCACTGATGGATTTGTCCATCTGATATGGGGAGTGTTAGTAACGGTTCCGGACAACCACTTCGGGTTCGGGTCCAAGTCGGAACAGAACCATCGCCACAGAGGCTGTTCGGGTCGTCAATACACCGGAACTATCCATTCGGGTACGGTTCAATGGACATCTCCCCAGCCATCAGAATTGGTTGGGGGGTCAGCGGGTCGTCCAGCGGGTACGTCTGTAGATGTATATAATGCGCATGCTTTGCTGTTTGATAATTGTATTTGATCGAAATCAGGTAAATGATTAACATCCAGAAATTCATTTTTGATCATTTTCTGGGTTGCGACATCGGTTATTCTGGAATCAATGTTTTGCCTATTGTGTTCTGTATTCTGGAGAACCAAGGCAGTCAATGGTACAGTTGTGATCTTATATATCCGTGGGATGCCTTGATCACCAAATGTAAAAGACCAAAAATGGTTGCGGCTCCATTGACACTGATTTTCAGGATACGGCAGGAAGCGTGCTGCTGTTGCTTCTGACACTAAAGGCGGCTAATATCTTATCTCTGGATGTCTGCAACCAATTGCCACTTAGATAACCCAAGATGCAAAGCCAAAAATTGTTGATGTTCAGTTGGCACTCATTTTCAGAATGGGGCAATGACCATGACACTTTCTCTTTTGCCTATCAAGGCAGCCAATACATCCATTCAAGCCTAATCACTACCAGATCACTTTGTATTTACCTGACTTAGAAGACTAAAAGTTGTTGACGCTCTGTTGATGCTCAATTTGATGATAGGGTAACGAACATCGTACGCACTGTGTTGCCTGAACAGGCAGCCAATACGTCGCGTATGAATTACCATCGCAAATCAACACTTACATATCCCAAGATGCAAAGCCAAAAATCATTGACGCTCGATTGACGCTCATTTATAGACTGGGGTAGTGACCATGTCGCTTGCTGTTATGCGTATAAAGGTAGCCAATGAAACGATTATGCTACATAGTGATTAATACTCTTAACGATGACCTTGTTTACAAGACCAAAAATCATCGACGGTCCATTGACGTTCATTTTGCCTAGGGCGTATGCGCAATTCACAATCTTCTGATTTACCATAGTCTATCATTCACATTGTTCTGGCAGCTTATCAAACGTTTTCATTTGCTTTCTCCTTGATCGCTACATTGTTCTTTAATACTACTTATTAATATATCATTTAAAATATAATTTATAGTATCCGCTATTGGTAGATAATGATACACAGCAAAATCCCATTCCTTTCCATCAATGCTCGTCATTACTTGCGGGTTTGCTCAATAGACTGCTCTGGTCTTCACAATGGATGTTAGCTGCATTACCACACAGCAGACAGTGTACTAACCGGTGGATGTTCCTTCATCAGCCAGCATATCTGGATCAAAATCTGTTTAGTGTTGGCTATCCTGGGCAGATGCATCAAGTGAAAATTTTTCAGCGCAGGGAAGAGAAGGATGTGAATACATATATCCAGCTGGTGAATGGATGATGTGGCAGTGTTGAGCTGCGGCAGTGTGACAAGGTGGCGCAGGTGGCATTCCATGTAGATGTGAAATTCCGGGCAGAGGAGACGTCAGCTCTGGAGTCAGCTGTCTGTGTCGGTCGGATGGAGATGCACATGTTCCTTAGCATCCCCAGTGTGTCTCCGGATTCATTGCGGTGCCATTTTGGAAAGGAAGGCATCCGTCCATCTGGTTTTGACGAAGCATCACCGGGTGTCATTCTATCCCAGCATTCACCTGTTTATGCCCCAGATACTCAACACCCCACTGTAGGTTTTCTCGCACTGCGGTGCGATGTGTCAGGATCAGATAATGCGTTTCCTCTATTACGGCCTTTGAAAACCTGCCATTGGCCATTCAGGCCATATTCAAGGCGAGATGCATGTCGGACTGTTCCAGCTGTACCCGACCTCCTTGCCTTGCCATGGTAGCTGACATGTTGAAAACCTAGAAGGAATTAGATGCTGCTCTAACAATGAGATTCGGCTATTACCTCGACCATATATGCTTCAGTAGCCTCCTCGAAGGTGATCAAAGACTGTTTTGTCCACTCACGGGGATGCATATCACGAAATTCATCCGCGAACGTCCCGGAGTTGACAACATAATGATGTTTGATTTTGAGGAATGTGCAGACAAATGCCTTGGTAGACCATGGAAGATTCCTGTTATGAGCAGCGATAGATTGGTTACGTAGCTCTCTGCGTACACTCACTGTACAGCATACAAACAATCGAGGGCCTTTCGCCATCTTATGAATATAGTCACATCCAATTGCACGCTGCGATTCATTCTTGCCGCTTCCGGTCTTATGGATCATTTTTGAATATGCATCCTGGGTCATATTTTGTTAACTTGTTTTGGATCATCGCAGTGGACTAACTGCTGTCTGCGTTCAAGCTGAGTACCAAGGAGTGACATATTGGATGAAGCGCCCGTCGATCGATTGGCTTCTGATCCTTCACCGCCTGGCTGAGGCGGTTGTGTATCCATGATTTACTGGTGTGGAATAGATGAGGAAGATGATAATGAAAAGAAGTGGAAAGCCCTGAGGAATATATATAGAGTTTCATGTCAGGATTGAATAAGTAGCAGCCAACTTGTGAGTTATACTCAACATGAATCCTGCTACGTAAAACTGCAAGTTGCAGGGGTCTCCCACCGTCTCGCGATTTGCAATCGGTCAGTCCGATGTTGTTTGTTTGGTTCCAGGGACACATTGAGGTCTAAGAAAGCTGAAATCTGATGAATGTCAGAACTAAATTGGACATTCTTCGAGGGAAAGAATGTCTGCTGATATTGGTCTCAAATAATCCCTGGGAAAATACATGAAACTAACGCTAAGAATGCAGTCATGTTGTACGGTTAGCCTAACTATTCCCGTTGTATTGACAGTCAAAATGTAGATTTTGCTTTGTTCAAGTTGAGTAAACGCAACAACCTTGAAATAAACGACGCAGCTTGCCTCCATAATGTTTATATCTTGCAACCTCCAACATCTCGCAGAATGAAATAGTCAACACAAACTACAATGGTCAGTGCTCCGAACAGAATTTCAACCACTTCCGGCGGGCAATTACGGCAAATCGACAAAGTGGTCCACCCAACAATCTCATCAAGCGAATGAAGGCAAGAGCGGCTTCGAAGCAGAAACAGTCCGAGCCCTTAGGGCATCGCGCAGCTTGCAATCAACAAGGAGTGTGTGGCCGACAAACGACAAGAAACGCACTTCGTAAGAGATGAAGACAAAGAGAAATGAATCGACGGTTATGTTGAGAGAGAAACCGCTCTGGCAAGAACGCGAGTTGCAGATGCAGAGGCAGCGAACAGGCAGGAGCTGGAATGCACAGGGACAGCAGGAAGCGCGGAATTGACAACCAGAGAGCCCGAAAGGATGTTTGAGGCGATGATTGTGGATATCGGAGACAGTCTGAGCGATCTTGCATGTTCCGAAGATGGGGATGATGGGAAAGATGAGCATGATGAAGAGACAGAGCAGGGCGAGCTGAGCGAATATGATGAATCCGGCTGGGTGATGGGCACAATCTACATAACGGTACAACAGCGTATGCAGAGCTTTCGGCAACAGCAGACACAACTTGTCAAATTGACACAACCGGGATGGGGGGACTCAGCTGACTGTTTCCGTGACAGAGACAGGAAGTACAGCACATCTGAATTGATGGTTCCGGCAGTCATTGTACCACAAACGGATGATGATGCGGCTGCACTTGCACCAACAACATTCAGAGAGCTGATAGTGTGTCTTGATATTGTCCACAGGATATCGCAAATGCTGCAAGGGACTTCTCGACCAGGAAGTAGTCATATTCGGCTAGGGTTTGGGATGCCACAGTCAGACAGAGGTATAGCTGGTCTTGCGTCCACTACAGAGCATGATTCATCATCAATTCAGAAAGCGAAGCCTGTTGAACCCATCAGCTTTGACCCCTGCATATAGTCTCCCCACCTCATTACCATATAGAAATCAGATTCGGACGAAGACATGGTGATGGCTCCTGCTTCATCCAAGCAATATCTAGGCAAATTGGTATTTTTGATGTCATGTCTCTGGAAAAAGTGATTGTTGTACCACTTTTGTTACATGTCAGCATTGTCTTGATTTCAGTGACCAGAGTGTGAGACATGATAATTCGTCTGTGCATATGCAAGGGTCGAACGCACCATGCGAATGTTCTTCAACCCAAATCATCTTCTATGACACCCAATAAGCTCTATTTAAGTTTGCCTATTACTGTTAAGTGAGAAAGCAAAAGCTATATTAGTGACGAAATATACTAACAAAATGTAAGTGAGTGATGTAATACGAGAGATACAAGGAGCGGTCTGTGCTCAATACGAATCAGTCTGAATGACGACACTCATGCTGCATTTATTCACGCATCCAATTGCATAACTCTCCGCACAGACCTGGTTCACATGGTTGAGATATATGAAATTGCTGATGGTACATCATGGAAATCGAGGAGAAGGAGCTGGATGAGGAAAGGTGAGGAAGTTGAGCGATATTAACCAAAATCTAGTGAAATGATCTACATGCTGCAAATTGCCTGCCGAAAGCGGAGCAATGTGATAGGGACATATCATTACTCACTTAGATAACGTGGATAGAGGTTTATCAGAAATTGAGAAGCCACAAAGCTTCGGAATGCATCTGTGACTACCGAGAAACGCAATATTGGATGTCAGTAATGAATATGTGATTCGTTGCATACAATGGTTGAGTGTACCAAACCTGTTTCAATGTGGTCATTGTCAGCATCAACAGAGTGTCAACAATGTCTAGTCTTACACATTCCACAATCAAAGGGCTCCATTGTCTCCTCCTTCCAAAGTAAATGTGTTAATCAGCATTAAAGCCGAAAGTGCAAATGGCACACTCATTACCACATCCTAAACATGAGCATCAATGGAATGTCAACGATTTTTAGTCTGACAAATTCGAAAATCAAAGGGCGGCATTGTCACCTTCTGTGGAAGTCAATCTTATGAGCATCGTTATAGCTACACTGGGAAATGGCACGCTCAATCCCCCAGCCTAATCATGAGCATTAATGGAGCGTCAATGATTTCTGGCCTTGCATATCGCAAAATCCAAGGGCTGTGAGGTGACATTGACACATAATCGAAACATCGGCTGCCATTTGAAGCAAAAATGCGGCGACAACACCACAACTGTGTCCTAATAATCAGCTTCAATGGAGCGTCAACGATTTTTGGGTGTGCATCTTGCAAAACCTACGGGTTGTGTGGCGAGATTGACTCATAATCGAACTGTTGGCTGCCTTTTTCAGCAACAATCCTTCTGACAACATCACTACTATGTCCTAAAAATGAGCAACAACCGAGCATCAACAATTTTTGACCTTGCATCTTACAAAATGGCAGGGCTGTGCGGCAACATTAACCCATAATTGAACTATCGGCCACCTCTCAAGGCAAAAATACTTGGGGCATGATCACTACTGTGTCCTAAAAATGAGCTTCAATGGAGCATGAAACATGTCTCTCCCCTCATCTCTGAAAATCAAAGGGCTGTGAGGCGACATTATTCCATGATCACAATATTGGCTGCCTTGCTACGCAAAAATACTTGGGACAACATTGCTAATATGTTCTAACAATGAGTGTCAACGGAGTGTCAACAATTTTTGGCCTTCTGTGTTGGAAATGGCAAGGCCTGTGCGGCGACATTCAGACATAATTAAACTACCAGCCGCCTTTCAAGGCACAAATGCTTGTGACATCTTCACTATAATGACCTCAATCTGAGCTTCAACGGAGCGTCAATGTAGTGTCAACAATTTTTGGCCATGCAACTTGCAAAATCCAAGGGCTGTGCATCGACATTCACCCTTAATCAATGTATAGGCTGCCTTTGTGAGCAACTATGCAAGTACAATTTCTGCTACTGCCCACTAAAAATAAGTGTCAGCAGAGCGGCAACAGGTTATGTGGGGCTCAATAAGCTTTACAGCAACAAAATGCCTTGCATCATTCGTAAATGAAGGTTTTAATGGTCAGTCTTGCCAATATGACCCTGTATACAATTCATAACTATGCATGCAATATCTCACAGGTCTCACTTTTGTCTTGTGTGTAGCTCAAGAGTCAATATTTAAGCACCAGTGTTCTACTCAACAATAATGTAACTTTTGACAGTCTCTCAACTAGAATTAGACAGCTTTAAAATTCCTACAACCATGTCGGATTCCCAATCTATAAAAACCTCATTGCTAGAGGGTATGATATTTTCCAAAAATGATCATGTCTTTATTCGCAATTTGAGTGACCTTAGTTTACAAATCATATACGATGGTTGGTGGGCTTCATTGAATTTTAGCTCCAAACATCCTATTGCATGCAGAAATTTTTGACTTGCGCCTTCGTGGCACTTCAATATCCGGTGCGGAATTGAGGAGACTGGTAGCCCCGGCATCATAGGTATCATTTATCATCAAGTTCTTTGCCCTCCATCGGAATATGGGACCAGCTCCATGGGGACACATTTGCTCGCAAAAGCGCACATTGCAAAGGTAAACAAATCAACACGGACGGAGGTTTCTGAATTGACCAGTACAACAGTTGGCGAAACTGCTTTAGCCTTATTGAAGAGACAAGGCACTCATGGAGTGACAATAGTAACCACACAAAAGAAATTTATATTTGACAGTTAGATCTTACGTATATTACCACAATTGACAGACAGAATCCTCTAAACGGGCAACAAAAGACTATCTAACTACCCAATTTCACCAAGATACCGGGAATCGCTACCACATGTCGGGATTTGTTTCCACTCACATTCCATGGAATGCTATACCAAACCTCACGCTGTGACGGTCATTGAAGGCATGACGTGCCGAGCTTGTGCTGCCCTCGGCCAGCACCCTTAGCAACATGTGCTGGAGGGAATACTCACTGACAGTGGCTGCAATAAGAAGCAATTGGCGTCAAGAGATAAAGTTAGCTTAGCTATAGAGGAGTGGACATCAATGAACAAATTAGCGATAACATTGGTTATAGCATCCGGTATCGATCAAAATTGGGCATTGCGATAAGTACAACTCCCATTCGACAAGGTTGATATCCTGTCCATGTCCTATTCCGAATGCCAATTGAGAATAGTATGTTAACCGTCAATAGACTGGGGGAAAGCTAGCCATACATTTAAAGATGGTTCCGGATCATTCCGAGCTAACCAATGGCTGTGTTCTTCGAATTACAACGAACGATGCTTCTTCAAATTCCTTAATGACTCGGGATCTGCAATCAACCCTTGAGGCCTTGGGAATCAAGTGGCTTGCAATGAGAAACCACATACTGTGCATGGCGCAAGTCATGCAGCTTGGATTGGGTGCGTCCATGACCAATCACAGTGTAAAAGGCCTCACCAAGTCTTGGGAAGCCCATGAGTGCGATCAGCAAGTTGGAGAGAATGAAAGCACAAATGTTGGGAAGAGTCAAAGACTGCGAGAAGAAGGCAATGCTTGAATCAACAAGGTGTCAGCTATGCGACCAGGTTTGGGCAAAGATAATTGAGAATGTACGTATTTAAGACATTTTGAAAGACCTGAAACTAACCTTCATATAGCAGAGAATGCTTGCTGTGTTGATTATGCTGACACCTGGTCGTCGAAACCAGTTCATTGACTGTCATCAGGCTAAAGTACGAATTGCAGTACTACCTCTCATGGATGCGAAAACATGGTGGAGAATCCCAGTGGAGTTGTTTGAGCAAGCCTACCGATTACGAAAATCTTCCTGCGAGTGGCTTAAGAATCCAATGTACAGCGATTACCGGCCACTCTTCACAACACCGGATGGATTGATGATCATTTAGTTTGTCATGGATGGTATGAGGCCATTCCGATACTGGACCCTGTGTATGTCGACAATGCACACAGTTACTCTGCATCATGTCATCACTGAGTACGATGACATGTTCAATCATATGGATGGCGTAATGCGAGCTTTGGCTAAAAAGATGACGCAATTGAAGGAAGACTTATAGTTCACTGTAAAGGTTGCAGGCCAGAGGCTGTCCCAATATTATGCTGAAGTAACTCCCAAGACCGGTCTGCTTCACATTTCGGCACATATCCTTGATCCATTGCGGAAGGTGCGATCTGTTTGGAAGGGGGACGAGGCGATGGATATGAATCCCGTGGACGAGGTTTTTTACACTACCCAATACCAGTAGGCCTTGCTGAAGTATGTAGAGAACGAATACTGTGCCAAACATCAACAAATGTCTGTCATTAAACCCGAAAACTTTCTGCATGGCAATATCCTCCCCTTTGCGACGCCTTCTGGATTTGGTCAATCGGGTTTTGATCGATATGGTTTGTCCAGCGGTGATGATGATTACTTAACACATAAAAGCGTGGCTGAAACGACACCTGGACGAAGTGATCGCGCTGCACGCTTATTGACAGCCACAAACCTCTATTTGAATTCACAGCCTGAAGCACCAAAGAACTGGGGGCTAATTAATCCAAAACTTAATCATTACCACTCCAATCCCATGGAGATTAGGAGTACATTTTGGTTACCGGATATCACCAACTGGTGGTGCCGGCAAGAAGCAACACTCTGAAAGTACGCCGATCTCTCCAATGTGGCGTGGGACATATTCTCGATAATACCACATGGTGTCGGAGTCCAGGCCAGTTTGTCCCTTCAGTGAGATGTTATTGCCTGGAGACAGTCTAAAACCACTGGCGGGATGCTGCATGAAAATTTCCTAGTAAGGCAGTTTGCTTCAGCCAATAAGGGAATATTGGTGGGCGATTGCACAGCATTGGAAAACACAGAAACTGAAAACGACTTGGAATCGAAGAACGAGGTGGAACAAAGACAATTGCACAGAATGGCCAAGGTCCATGACTTGTTGGAGATGTGGCAGGGCAGCCAATACCTACATGCTACACAGAAGGAATTCCGCGCTCAAAACAAGCAAATGCCAGCTGTGGGATACTTTTCAGATACCGAAGAGATCAGCACAGCATCCGATTCAAACTAGCAACTTGTTGATGCGGCTGCATATAAATTTTTGGAAAGCTCATCTTTCCCACCAGCTTTGTCTGCGAAGGAGCTCCCTGGAGGGCAAACTGAGCTATTAAATGTCCACCAGATAAAGTGAATCGACCACCATCCAGCCAAACGTGATGAGGATAGTGCAATGGAATGCATTCCTGACCCTGAAAATTGACGTAACTGGAATGGTGACTTGAATGATCCAAACGACAGCAAAGAGGACAGCGAGGCAGTCAATGTATCTGATGCATAGCCAGAGAATGGCATGAAGGCTTCGGAAAGCTCAGAGCACTGGGTTGTGAGTGCCACACCAAATGTTCCTGGATTGATTTGGCCAACACGGAGGTTAATGACAATAGCTGAATAGGGGTTGATGACTGTCAGCGCAATGGAAACAAGGAGGAAAAATGGAAACAAGAAAAAGTAGGACAGATTGGGTCAATATGTTTTCACCAGGTTCTATATGTAGCTTGACCAAGAATTTCACTTATACAAATATTATGGGAGAATAGTGAACAGTCGCATGAGGATAATTGTTCATAAATAAAACTACAGCTTGCAAAATATAATATTCAGAGACATACATCAATTCTGGCAGAATGAGAGAGGCCCGTGCAAGAATAGTACTGGGCTCGGCTTTGCCAACGGATTGAATCTCAATCGGATAGCAAGGCTCCACATAAGTCCAAGTATATATATATATAATCATCGATGGAAGTAGATATTAACTATACAATACATGAAACTGAGGGTCACTGGAGCGTCAAAATTGTTGGTCTTGCATCCTGCGTATACACACTGCCGATAGGTTGCAGACAGTCATAGACGAATTTCTGCCTGCTTTTATTGGCAAAACAGACTTTGATGCCCTCCCTGCCTTATCTTGAAAATGAGCGTCAATGGAGTGTCAACGGTTGGTGGTCATGTATCTGGGGTAATCTGTAGGGCAACAGGTCGCAGATGGTCATAAACAAAGTATTGGCTCACCTCATAGGAAAAAGAGAAAACGGCATGCTGCCTGCCGCATCTTGAGGATGAGCATCAACGGAGCATCAACAATTGTTGGTGTTGTATCTTGGGTAATCGGTAGGGCAACAGGTTGCAGACAGTTATAAACAAAGTATTGGCCGCCTTTATACGAAAAAGAGAAAACGACATGCACCCTGTCCCAGCTTGGATGGGAGCATCAACGGAGCATCAAGGATTGTTGGCCTTGCATCATAGTCAATCACAGCGCGATGTGGCCGTTATTTTGTATATACATCGGTTGGACTGCTTTCATTCATCAAAAGGCTCAAGAACACTTAGTGGTAGCTCCGTGAATAAAATAAGGTGTTACTGTCCTGGAGGATGTGGCGGGAATATCCGGTACATATTTGCCTACACAGGCTGCCATATCCTTGTTTATTGATGCTTGTGATCAAGTACCACTCATATTACCGAAGATGCAAGACCAAAAATCTTTGATGCTACATTGACACTTGTTTTGAAGATGTGGTTGGGAGTGTATCCCTTTCTCTTTGAACTTCAAAGGCTGCGAATACTTCGTTTATGACAGTGTACAACCTGTTGGCCCCCACATTACCCAAAATTCACTACGAACAATCGTTGACCCACCTTTGACACTTTTTTTCGGGATGTGGTAGGGCTTGTGTCTCTGCTCGTTTTGATCATCACGGCGGCCAATACATCGAAAACAAACAGTGATGTACCAATGTCAATATTTTTGTATTAACAGTAGCATATCTGAATCCGACAATATATAGTGAAACCCAAAATGCAGATCTGGAGATTGGAACTGACAGCTCTAGCCAAACCCAGCAAAACCTTCAGGTTGATGGGTGCTGGTCCGGGTTTGGCTCGCCCAGAGGCAGCAGGTCGGGTTGTTGGACAGGTCTGGAACTGGACTGACCTGTTCCTGTGGTTCAAACCCGGATTGCTGGGACATCACCAGACGCATTGGTAACACTAGATATGGGATCGTTAAATCCAAATCACCAATCCTGGTTTAGGATCAAGGGATCTGATTACGCCCAATATACAGCATGCCATACCACTCCACTCAACTCAACTCCGTTCAACTCAACTCCATTCAACTCAACTCCATTCAACTCAACTCCATTCAACTCAACTCCATTCAACTCAACTCCATTCAACTCAACTCCATTCAACTCAACTCCATTCAACTCAACTCCATTCAACTCAACCCCACTCAATTGGTAATCCACTCATATTGAATATTCGAGGTGGGCTCCACATCCATTGCATGGTCAAGGAACGAATATGGTGGAAGTGTCTCTGCTTGGCTTTGACGAAAACATCCACGAAATTTCAGTATATGTATGCCATGTGTTCTGCATCGTCTATTGGAACCATCTTCATGATTGTGTCTGCTCCATCTGTGAAACTGAATTCTCATTTTGTAATAGATATGGAGTGATATTGAAGAGAATCCAGGAGTCTGGAAAACAGCTGTTCACCACAATCAGACCAGTCCCTGCCATCCCCTGTTTCCTTCCATATCTCAGCGAGCTGACAACAGTGAAAGAAGTATACCCTTGGGTTCCTCTTCTTGCCATGGCTGCCACTGCTCCCTGCTTCCCCATCCATTGCCTGGTGCCTATTTTGCCCCAAGAGATGCTTTCCACAGTCATACCCAGCAACCCTGTATAATCTCCCACTCTTAGAAACACTGTCCGAACTTTCTCCTCACTAGGCAGTGGATCATCAATATCACCACCTCCAAGCAGTCGAAGATTTGAAGTACAGTCACCTTCAGAATGCTCTGAGGCCCCCTTGAGGTAAGCGAAGTGCTCTCAGACTTTGCAAGAGCATTCTCATGTACACCTGAAAGCACCTGCAGTTATGGAGGTGCATTCAGAATGCAACAATATTTAACTTATATGATAATTTAATTTGGAGCAGCTGGGACCTCTGCCCAAGTGTGTCTTAGACTTTGAGTGCAACTGAGTTCTCGGCAAAGCTGTGCAGGCGACTGATAACTTCCTGCCGTATTCCCACAGCCGTGATTGTGGGAGTTGCATAACCAAAATGCATTTTGTTTATCATATTCGTCTTTGTTGCAGTTACAAGATTCGCTTCATTAAAAAGTTGCATGTATCACCATCTATATATGTTTCTCTTTATATTTGCCTACGGCCAATCTGGCTGCAGACAGTACTTGAGCATAATAAGAGGAGCACTGGGAGATCCCAATTCAAAGAACTTCGTAATGCACTTGGGGACCGCGATGGTCTGAACATTGAGATGAACAGGTCGTGCATGATTGAGTGTATCTGGATATCCACCTGAAGGCTGTGGTTGATCAATTTCGGAAATACACTTTGAGCAAGTGATCCGGTGAACTCAGTGAGACACTTGGAGGCGGTTGTGGTGGGAAAATCAATGTCTCGCCACCACTGCCTCTCAGTCTGGCAGGGGGAAGCCGATTGGTGGCAAACAGAGATACCTGGGTAACAGTTAAAGACTGGGCAACTGGAAGTATAACTTTGGAACGCCCTGGATTGGATAGACATTTCATCATCATACAAACAAATACACACCCTATCTGTCCCAGCTCTTGGTTCCATGCTGTATTCCCAAACATTCAAAAATCCACCCAATGCATGTGGTTAATCATGGCAGGGTAGCCTGTCGAATCCTGTCACTCTCTTTCTATGTTCTTCAAGTCAGGACTGCTCATTACCACCAAATCCCCCTGGATGCCACGAGTGGTGTGGCAGAGTGTCAATAATGGGCTCTGTTGCATATAGCTCTGCCATTTCACCCCACTAGGAGCATATGGACTTAGAGATGCACTGCGAGGCTGGAATCGACTGAACTCTGACATGCACTTGGAGGCTTTGATTAAGCGAGTTTGAGGATGCACTTGGAGGCCGACATCGAGTGAACACAGAGATGCCCCTGAAGACTGTGATCAAGAAAGTTGAGAGATGCACTTGGGGGGCATGATTCTGTGAACATGCAGGCCATGATCCTGTGAGTATGGAGATGCATTTCAATGCCATGATCAAGTGAACCTGGACATGAATGTGGAGGCAATGATCAATTGAGATTGAAGGATTAGTTTGATGTGGTTGATCTGGAGGGGGTAGATGGGGAGGGAAGCATAACTGCAGGTAAAACTCTATTCATTGGTTAACTCATAATTGTGCGAATGTACAAAGTTGGGTACAAAATAGTCGGCTGAGAGATTTGAGATGAGAGATACAAGATGGGAGACTGGGTGGGAGCGGAAGACAAACAATCTTGGCAAGAAGCAGTACATGGTGTGTGCAGTTCTTCATGTATGCAGAACTCGGAGAATGCAGTACTTCGTGTATGCAGTGCTATGTGTGTGCAGTACTCAGTGTATGCAGTACATGTAGTGCACAGTACTCCGTGCATGCAGTACTCTGTGTATGCAGGATGTGGTGAATGCAGTATGTGGTGTGAACAGTACTCGGTGTATGCAGTACTCGGTGTATGCAGTACTCGGTGTATGCAGTACTCGGTGTATGCAGTACTCGGTGTATGCAGTACTTGGTGTATGCAGGACATTGTGTATGCAGTATGTAGTGTGCACAGTACTCAGTGTATGCAGTACTTGGGGTATGCAGGACTTCGTGTATGCAGTACTGGGTGTATGCAGTCCTCGGTGTATGGAGTACTCGGTGTATGCAGTACTCGGTGTATGCAGTACTCGGTGTATGCAGTCCTCGGGGTATGCAGTACTCGGTGTATGCAGTACTCAGTGTATGCAGTACTCGGTGTATCCAGTACTCGGTGAATGCCGTTGTCGGTGTATGCAGTACTCAGTGTATGTGGTGTTCGGGGTATACTCTACTTCATCCGGACAGAGTAAGTCGGTCCTGGAGCCACACGCAAACCTCCCAGACACTCCGGTCAACCTCACCAGTGCTTCTAAGTACTTCCAGATGCTTCCAGGCCTCCGTGGAGCTGAGCAAACTGATTTCAGACTCTCCAAGAGCATTCTCAAGTGCTCCTGAAAGCACCTCCAGTTATGGAGGTGCATTCAGGATGCTCTGATATTTGACGTATCAGATAGACAAATTGTGGAGCAGCTGAGACCTCTGTGCAGGTCAGTGAGAGACATCAGGAGCAGCTGAATCTTCTGCCCAGCTCTGCGGGAGACTTGATTCCGTACTCTCACAGCATTGGTTTCTATAGTTGCATAACCGCAAGGCACTTCATCTTCGATCCAGTTACAAGATTCTCTAGATCATAATATGCCATGTGTTATCTCTCTAAGTGTCTCTATATATATACATACGGTCAATCTGGTGGCAGACAGGTTTCAAGTGTAATCGGAGGAGGACCTGGAGACGACAATTGAGAAAACCTACAGATGCACTTGCAGGGCATTGCGGCGAGAAAATCTGTTTCTCACCACCTCCACCTTCTCAGCAGAGGGAAGCCAGCAGGAGGCATATGGAGATACAGGGATGATAGAGACGGACTTAACGACGAGGTGTATGGAGATAGTGAGATACTCGAGATAGACCGAGCAATGGGGAGTATAAATTTCGGACACCCTGGGGTAGACAGACATCATCTTAGTATATGAGATAAACTGTCTATCATTTACAGCTCTTGGTTCCACACACTCTTGCCGAGCTTTCCTAGATTGATGCAATACGTGTGGTTCCTCATGCACTCTTGCTGAGTTTCCATAGATCCATGCAATGTGTGTAGTGTGAGCAATGGTTCCGGACGGTCACTTTGGGTCCGGGTCCGGGTCCAACCCGAACCGTTGCCAAATTGGCAGTCTGAGATGTCGATAAAGCCAAACAGTCAACTCGGGTAAGGTTCGATGGTAAACTCCCAACCCATCTGAATTGGGTGGGTTGTCAGCAGATCACCTGGAGGATCTATCCATAGATTCAATTATGGGTCTTGCTTTTGGAGTATGTGAATAGTATCTTATCAAAATCGCGTTTTCAACAACCAAGGATAAGTTTTTGCATGCTTTGCAGCTTGCAATATCGATTAATTTGGAATCGATATTGTCACTTTGATACATTGAATTTTTGTGTATCACGGCGGTCAATAATTCCATTATAAACGCAGAGATCAGCGCAATGTCTTGATTACCAAATATGCAACAACTATAACTGTTGACGCTCCGTTGAAGCTCATTTTCAGGACGTGGCAGGGAGCATGTCGCTGTTGCTTTTGGCAGTAAAGGCTGCCAATATTTGCTAAATGGATGTCTGCAACCAATCAGAAAATATACTACCCAAGATTGGAAGCCAAAACTTGTTAATGCTCCATTGACGCTCATTCTCAGGATGCGGCAGGAAGCATGTCCCTGTAGTTTTTCTTAGTGAAGGCTGTCAATATCTGACAAATGGATGGCTGCTGACAATGGGAACATGACTTACCCAAGATGCGAAGCTAAACATTGTTGATGCTCAACTGACGCTCATTCACAGGATGTGGCAGGGAGCATTTCGCTGTAGTTTTTCCCAGTAAAGGCTGTTAATATCTGACAAATGGATGTCTACAACCAATCGGAACATAAATTACCCAAGATGCGAAGCTAACAATCATTGACGCTCCATTGATGCTCCTTCTCAGGATGCGGCAGGGAGCATCTCGCTGTCTGTTATGCCTATAGAGGCTTCCAACATATCAGTGATGCATCACAGCGGCCAAATTGTTGTGGAATTACCGTAAGTACACAGCCACAAATCGTTGACACTCCGTGGATGCTCATTATAATGTATTATCCATTCAACATCTGCTGCCATCGATAATAGTTTTCATCATGATTTGAACATATTGGTAGTCTTTCTGCCCGATTGAGATTTGGCCTTGTGACAAAGCTGATCTCAGTAACATTCTTGCACTGTTCGCGCTCACACGACTAAAATTTATCTTTCTTGCCAAAAGCTTCATTGCGCCTGCTATACATCTGTATATCAACCGATATTGACAAGCTACTGCTCACCATTTGCCCATAATATATCACTAACTAAAACTCTAGTTCAAGATACAGAAAGACACTGGTGAAATATTGACCCAATCTGTGCAACTGGTTGTTCACTCCCTTACTCCTCCTCATTTCAATTGCATTGACCGTCATTAACCTCTTTTCAGCTGGTCTCTTTGGCTTCCGTGTAGGCTGAATCAATCTGGGAACATTTGGTGTGGCGCTCACATCCCGCTGCTCTGGGCAGTCCGGATCCTCAATTCTATTGGGTTGCTCTACATCAGATTCAATGTCTGGCCTGCAATCGTCTTCGCAGTCGTTTGGATTATCTAAGTCCCCATTCCAGTTAAGCCGATCTACAGTGTCCGAAATGGCATCAGGTGCGCTATCCTCATCACTTTCGACTGGATGACCGTTGATTCTTCGGATTTGGCGGACTTTCAATATTTGAGGTCGTCCTCCACAGTGGTCCTTCACAGACAAACGTGGTGGCAATGGAGATATTTCTGACAATTTAAATGCAGCCGCTCCATCATGTTGGAATGTTGACTAAGATGCATTGACAATCTCTTCCGTGTCTGAAATTTTTCCGATGGCGGGCATCTGCATGTTTTGAGCGCGTGATTCCATTTGGGTAGCACTTAGGTATCAGCCGCCCTGCCACATCTCAAAAAGTCATGAACCTTGGCCATTCCGTGCAAGTTCCTTGCCTCCGCCTCTTTCTCCATTTCCATGTCGTTTTCTGTGTTTATTGTATCCAATTCTGGGTCAGCACCTGCCAAAATCCCGTTTTTGGCTGGAGCAAACTGCCTTACAACGACTTGTTCACGAAGAGTCTCGCCTGTGGATTTGGACTGCCTCCAGCTGATAACATCTCGGCCTAAGGAAATACTGGCCTCCACTCCAACACCATGTGGTATGATAGAGAGTATATCGCTCGCCACATTAGAGAGATCGGCCTACCTGGAGTGCGTTTCCTTCAGTTGACGCCACCAGTTGGTTATGCCCAGTGACCAAAATGTACTGCTCATCTCCATTGGGTCGGAGTTGTAATCATTGACATTTGGATTGATTTGCCCACATTTCTTTGGTGCTTCAGGAGGCGAATTCAAATGGAGCCTGGCGGCGGTCATTAAGCGTGCTGCACGATTGCTTCCTCCTGGTGTAGTCTCAGCCACATTGTCAGGCATTAAGTATTCTTCATCATTGCTTGACAAATCATATGGATCAAAGGATGATTGACAGGATCCTAAAACTGTTTCGGAGGGGATAAGATTGCTCGATGGTAAGTTTTCCTGTTTATCGGCTGACACACGTTGGTGTTTGGCACAGGATTCATTCTCCACGTACTTCAGAAAGGCCTCTTGTTATTGGGTAGTATAGGATGTCTCGTCATCAGGATTAATATCCATTTCTTTGTCCCACTTTCTAAACGATCGCAAGTTCTGGAAAGGATCGAGGATTTGTGCAGGAATGAGTGCATGCCCTTCGATTGCGGCACTGCAGCGTATTATTTGGACAGCTTCTATCGAGCTAACTTCACGGCAAACAACAAGTCTTTGTTCCAGGGAGTCGTTTTCTCAGCCAAAGCTCGCATGATGCCATCCATGTGATCGAACATATCATTGTAGACTGTGATCACATGATGCAATGTGACTGTATGCCTCTTCGACATCCACAGGGTCCAATATCAGAATGGCCTCAACACTTCCATGACATACTTCACAATGGTCCATTCATCTCGAGTTGTGAAGACTGGCCGGTAATTGCTCCATTTTGAATTTTTAAGCCACTTGTGTGTGAATTCACGTAATCGGAAGGCACGATTGAGCAACTCCAGGGTAGAGTTTCAACAGGTCTTCCTATCTCAAACCGGATGTACCGCGATGCCGACCCTCAGCTTTTTGACAGTCAATGAACTCGTTTCGATGATCAGGTGTTAGCGTAGTCAATACAGCAAGCATTCTCTGCTATATGATGGTCAGTTTCAGCACTTTCAAAATATCTTGAAATACATACTTTCTCAATTATCTTTGCTAAACCTGGTTTCATGGCCGACACCTTATTGATTCTAGCGTTGCCCTCTTTTCGAAGCTTTTGACTCTTCCCAATGTGTACGCTTTCATTCTCTCCAAATTGGAGATCCCGATCGTGCTCATGGGCTTCCCAGGACTTGGTGCGGCCTTTCTCACCGAGACTACTCATGAATGGACCTAGAGCCAGCTGTATGATGTGCGCCATGCAAGGTATGTGATTCCTCAATGCAGGCCACTCGATTCCAGAGGCCTCAAGTGTTGATTGCAGCTCACAAGTCATTGAGTAATTTGAGGAGGCATAATCAGTTATAATTCCAAGCAAACTGCCGTTGGTAAGCTGAAAACGATCAAGAACGTCCTGCAAATGTACGGCTAGATCTGCTCCAGTATGTTGGCCTTTGACTAATCATCCTTATTTAGCTTTCAAAACATGAAAAGAACAGGCAATCAACCTCATCGAACGCAAGTTGAACCTCACCCAATGCCCAAATGGAATCCATATAGTAAGCAATGACTGACGTTATGGCAGGTTTGTTTATTGATGTCCATCCATCCAGAGCTAAACTAACTTTAGTTTGTGATGGCAATTGCTTCTTAATTGCATCGATGGTCAGTGGATATTCCCTCCGGCAAAGGTGGCTGAGAGTCGTAGCACTGGCAGCACTAAGTCATCCCGGAATGCCTTATATGATGATCGTAGCTACAGATTTGATATAGCATTCCCTGGAATATGAGCCGAAACATATCCTAACATGAGGTAGCGATTCCATGTGTCTCGGTGAAATTCAGAAGTTTCATAGTCCTTCGCTGCCGGTTTGAAATGTTTTGTTTGTCATTTCTGTCAATATGGATCAACATGGATGTCAAATGTGATCTTCCTCTGTGAACTTACTGTTGTAATTCCTCGACTTCTTTGCCTCTTCAGGATAGCCAAAGCTGTTTCATCGTCTGTTGAACTAGTCAATTCAGTGACCTCTGACTCTGTTAATTCGTTTAACTTTGCGATGTGAGCTTTTGCCAGCAAGTGTTTCCCCATTGAGCTAGTCCCATGTTCCGATGGATGGCGATGAACTTGATGACAAATGATACATATAATGCCAGGGCTGCAGGTCTACTCAATTCCACGGTGTAAATAGAATCGCCACCAAGGCGCATGTCTAGTAACATTCCAAGCACTAGGCCGCTTCGAGTCTACATTCATTCCAGCCCACCAAGCATCGAAGATGAATTATAATGTAAGGTTGCCCAAAACTCGAATCTAGACACATTCATTTTTGAAAGAAATCATCACCTCGAGCAATGAGGTGTTCAAAGATTTTGAATCCGACATGGCGGTAAAGATTAGACAGCTTGGTAATCCGACTCAAAAGACTGCTGAGAGACACGGAACAGCAAAGCAGACTGCGGGTTCTTCAATATTGAATCTACTGCTACACGTGAAAAAATCAAATCTGTTAAGCATTGCAGGTATATTTGTGAAGTTGTATACAACGTTAGATTGCAAAGACTGACCGGGTGAAACTCAATTTAGAAACAGCACAATGCAGTTCATTGCTGTGTAGCGTTCTGAGCCTCCACAAGAACTGTTAATGCGCTGCGGGCGCTCATTTGTAGGAGGCAGACGCGATATTGGGACTAGAATTTTTGCCAATCAAGGCTGCCTATAGGTTTATTGTGGGTTACCTACGTTCCATTGCCTTTAGATTATCCAAGATGCAAGATCAAACATGGTTGACTCTCTGTTGACGATCTTTTTGGGACATGGTAACGATCATTCTGGAAGCATTTTTGACTAGAAAGGCGGCTGATAGTTCGACTATGGATCAAAGTAGTTTCATAGTCCCTTGATATTCCAAGATGTAAGGCCTAAAATTGTTGATGCTTCGTTGACGCTCATTTTCAGGGCATAGTGATCAGGTCGTCGTAAGCATGTCTGACTAGAAAGGTGGCCGATAGTTCGATTATGGATCATTGTAGTCTCAGAGCCCCTTGATATTCCAAGATACAAGGCCTAAAATCGTTGATGCTCTGTTTACGCCCATTTTTAGGGCATAGTGACGAAGTTGTCAAAAGGATTTCTGCCTAGAAAGGCGGCCGATAGTTCGATTATGGCTTACTGTCACCGCACAGCCCTTGCGTTGTCCAAGATGCAAGGCCAGCAGTAGTTTACCCTCCGTTGATGCTCATTTTTAGGACATAGTAGCGATGTTGTCGCAACCCGTTTTGAATAGAAAGGCAGTCTATAGTTTGATTTTGAATGAACGTTGCACCGAAACCATCTGGATTTTCCATGATGCAATGACAAAAATTGTTGACGCTCCGTTGAGACTCACCTTTGAGCTCACCCTGGTGACATACTGACAGTCATTGGGTCCTCAACAATTGTACATGAAATCCATACAGTCTTGTTTGGCAGCCAGTATACCATTTCTATGTATTATCATTCAAATCCAAAATCTTCCAGACATCTCAGTTTCTGAGCCACAACTATACACGTCATTTGCATGATCTATGACATAGCTCCATCGCGTGTCAGCGCTTTTGGCCGGCAATTTACACAATAAAGATCGTTGCACTAGTTTAAGATATTTTTAGCGCGATGTCCTCACGATTCCTTATCCAGCTCATTCTCCTTGATTTCCATAGTGTACCATAAGCATTTTTCGATTTTGCGACCATGTGCAGAAGGTCTGAGCGGAGAGTTATGTAGTTGGCTGCATGGATTAGTGCCGACTGATGGCTGTCATTCATCAGGGTTTCGGATGTGCTCGACCGCTCCTTCTATGAGTCGTATGACATCACTGACTTAAACTCTGTTAGTAAATTTAGTCTCAAATTTATGTTTTGTTTTATCATTTAACCATAACAGGCAACACCATATACAGTTCATTGATAGTCAATCTACATGAGTTGGTGTCGGGAAGATTTGCATGGCGCGTACGACCCTTGCACACACACCGACGAATAATCTTGTCCCCCAATTTGCTCACTGAAATCCAGAAAAAGCTGACATGTAACAAAGTAGGTACAAATTGCTTTTACTCGAAATATGTCATCAAAAATACATCTTTGGCAATCCATTCCTCCGGTGACACAAGAGCCGTCACCATGTCTTTGTCCGAATCTGATTTCTATATGGAAATTAGCTAGCGACGCTATATGCTGGGGTAAATGCTGACGGGTTGTACTGGCATCGCAATCTCCCTCTGTGACGAATCGGGCACCGCATCGGGCATGAGAGATACAATGTGATTGTCTACGTGAGATTTCTCCGAACCCAGCCTCATTTGACTACTTCCCTGTCGGGACATCACGTGCAGCATTTGGGATTGCCCGGGGACAATCTCAACAACCTGCATATGCTCTCCAAATGTTGTCAGCGATGGTGTGGCTGCTGTTGTGTCTGTTTGGGTCTTTACAACTGCCGGAACCTTGAGTTCAGTCATCCCATACTTCATATCTCACTCACGGAAGTAGTGGGCTGCGTCCCCCCATCCCTGTTGCGTCAGTTTGTCCAGCCTCATCTGTGTCTGCTGAAAGCTCTCCGTGCGGTGCGGGACCATTTTGGAGATTGTGCCCATCACCCAGCCGTGTTCATCATCTTCGCTCAGGTTGCCAAGTTCTGTATCTTCATCATCATCATCCTCATCTTCCCCATCCCCCTGATCTTCAGAACTTGCAAGATCACTCAGACTGTCTCCAATACCAATCAACATCTCCTCAAATGTTGTTTCAGGCTTTGTAGTTGTCAATCATGCCTTTTCAACATTCCTTATATGTTCCTTTTCTTGCATAATCGCTGTCACTGCGTCTTGAACGGGCTTTGTTGCCACTATGGTCTCTCTATCCACATAATCCTCAATCCATTTCACTTTGTGTTGGTTCATTAAAAAGTGTGTTTCCGGTTGTTTCTCCGCCAGAACCTTCCTAATAGATCGTACGCTGCACATTGCTCCCAACGCTCGGACCCTTTCTTCCTCCGAGCCGCTCTTGCCTTTGTTCGATTGGTGACGTCATCGTGTGGATTTCTTCTTCAATTTGCCGTATTTACCAGCCGGGAGTGGTGAATTGTTTGTTATTGGAGCATTGACCATTCCATCTTGTGTTGACCGTGTTGTTTGGCGAGATGTTGGATGTTACAAGATATGGACCACATTGGGGGCAAGCTGCATCTTTTATGTCAAGGTCAGTAGGTTTCATTGATTAGAACAAAGCGAAATAGGCGTTTTGACCGTCACTTCATTGGGAATAATCATGCTAACCGTACAATATGACTTGATTGTTAGCGTGTGATTCATGTAAGATCCCGGCGATGTCTTGAGACAAACATCACCAGATGTCCTTTTCATCGAAGAATGTCCTATTTATATCTATCAGAAATGTGATATCAGCTGTTGTTCATCACGATATATCCCTGCAAACAAACAAGCAACATTGGACCGACTTACTGCAAATCGCAGGACTGTTGGAATCCCCTGCAGCTATATGCAGTGCAGCTATATGCAGCCGGATTCATCTTGAATTGAAGGTGCGAGTTGGCAGTCACTCGTTCCATTTTGACTTCATCAGCAAAATGTATTTTAGTCGCTGGAAGACTCCAGGCGAGTCTGAGAGGATGTGGAGTGTAAACTTATATGTGTCAATTTCAGGAGAGTAACGGACCATAGGAGGGCATTCCGGCCAGCCTTCGGAGTAACTGGGATCTCTGATGACTGGTACAGGAGTACCATGGGAGTGATTGTGATAAGTTTGAGAACACCTTGGAGCGCCGGAGAGAACTCTGGGTGCACCATGGAGCACCTGGGTGCGCCGGCGACAAGTCAGGGTGCGCCGGCGACAAGTCAGGGTGCGCCGGCGACAAGCCTGCGTGCACTGACGACAAGTCTGGCAGCGCCAATGACAACTCTGGGAGCGCCGATGATTAGCCTGGGAGCACCTGGGAGCGCCAGCAACAAGCCTGGGAGCACCTCGAATCACTGGAAAGCAGTCTGGGAAAAACGACATCTCCTTTGGCAGCGTTGCTGGTGCGCCTGGAAATCATAGCTACTACTTATCGTTCAACGGTTTTTAAAACTCATGTATTCAATTTGTATTCTCATCAATCTATGTATATAGTTACCCATCTACACATGGTATATCCGGACTGGCTGCAGGTGGCGGTGCTTGAGAGCAATTTGAGGTGCGCCTGAAAATCACGATTGAGTGAACTCAGAGATACACCCCAAGGGGCTGATCGTGCAAGTTTGGAGATGCACTTGGAGGCGGTAATCAAGCGTATTTGGAGATACCCCAGGATGCCGTGATCGAGTGAACTTATAGATGCACTCAGAGATCATGATCGAGCGAGTTTGGAGATGCACTTGGAGGCCATGATCGTGCAAACTTGGAGGCCCTAAATGAGCGAGTTTGGAGATTCACTTGGAGGCCGTGATTGAGCGAGTTTGGAGATGCACTTGGAGTGCATGATTGTGCGAACTTGGAGGCCGTAACCAACCAAGTTTGGTGATACACTGAGGAGGGGATGATCGAGCGAGATTGGATGAGAACTTAGAAACAGTCAATGGACGGCGTGCCGGGTGCTGATAATCTATTCATCAGTTAGTTGACTTGCAAGCGTGGTGATGTGACAAGGTGACTTTACCTTTGAGCTCTCATGGCGAGCTGGCTGATGGCGGTAGATCATGTAGGGAGGCCATGCCAGAAGATGCAGCTACATTCAGGGGTCAACTCGTAATCATGAGAATGAATGGAAGACAAACAATCTTGTGTGGATGCTGTACTCGGTGTATGCTGTACTCGATGGATGCTGTACTCGGTGTATGCTGTACTTGGTGTCAACTCATGATCATGGCATCGAGAGATAGAGAGGGATGACTTAACTTTGCATTCTGCGATGATGGTAAAGTTGTGGACGAGAAAGAGAGAGATGAGGATGAAGATGAGAACGATGTAGAGGATACGAGCGGATATGAGATATCAGGAGTACAACGTGCCTGATTGGGTCGGGAATACCTCGTATCGATGTAAGTACATGCCGGATCGGGACATGAACCTGCCGTATTGGGGATGGTAAATTGACTCGCACACGAAATTCTTTCAAGTCCTAGTTTCTCATGATGATTTACCCCATCTCCTCCCATCTCTCTCGTTCCCATCCTCAACTCTACCATGACCTAAGAACACGAAGTTAAGTCCATACCTCTGTATCTCTCCATGCCATGATCAAGAGTTAACACCGAGTACAGCGTTCACCGAGTACAGCATACACCGAGTACAGCATACACCGAGTACAGCATACACCGAGTAAAGCATACACTGAATACAGCATACACCGAGTACAGCATTCACCGAGTACAGCATACACTGAGTTCTGCATACACCGCGTATTGCATTTTTCCAAGATCGACTGTCCCCCGCTCCCAGCCAGTCTTCTCAGCTCTCAGCGGACCTTGTTGTACTAAATTCTCTACATTCCCACAATTACGAGTTAACCAATGAATAGAGTGTCAGCTTCCACCGCACATGCCTCCCGATCTACTGCCTCCAGATTCACTGCCTCCTGATTGACTGCCTCCAGATTGAGCGCCTTCCGATCAATCGCCTCCAGATCAACCACCTCCAAGTACTCCCTCAATCTTGATCGATTATGGCCTCCAAGTGTATCTCCCAACACGCTCAATTACGGCTTCCAAGTGCATCTCTGAGTTCACTTGATCTCGGCCTCCAAGTGCATCTCCAAATTCGCTCAATTACAACCTCCAAGTGCATCTCTGAGTTCACTTGATCTCTCGGTCTCCAAGTGCATCTTCAAACTTGCTTGATCGCGGCCTCCAAGTGCATCTCTGAGTTAACTCGATCTCAGTCTCCAAGTGCATCTCCAAACACGCTCAATCATGGCCTCCCATTTCACCTTCAAAGAGCGATGGCGGTTGCGCCGAGATTCAGAGGTAACGAAGGTGGACAGAGTGACGAAGTGTATATATTAGGCAGACCCCGGAGTAGATAGACATCATCTCATGTCCATCTCATCTTAACATACAATGAAAATACACACACTATCTTTCCCAACTTTGGGTCTCACTCGCACTGTACGAGATATTGCGATTCCACACAATTGCATGGATCCCCAAGGCCGGGTAGTATCATATCTTCTGACGCGATCCCTATGCTCCTCGAACCTGAACCACTCTTTCTCATGAATTCCGTTTGGATGCTGTGAGAGGTACGGCGGAGTGTTGATGGTGGGCTCTCTGCGTTCTAGCTCCAAGTAGTGCATCTCTAAGTTCTCTGGATGGGGGTGTCCAGGCGCTCCTCCGATTATGCTCAAGTACCATCTGCGGCCAGACTGACCGTATGTTTATATATACAGAGACTCAAATAATGGATGCCATATTATGATGTAGCAAATCTTGTGACTGTAACAAAGACGATTATGATAAGACGAAATGCGTTGTGGTTATGTAAGAACCACTGCTGTGAGAATATGGCACGAAGCCTCTCGCAGTGGTGCGCAGCGGTCTCAGCTTCTCTCGAAGTCATCCGCACATCAGCGGAGAGGTCTCAGGACCTCCAAAATTTGACTCTTCCATAGGTTAAATCTCGTAGCATCCTGAATGCTCCTCCATAACTCCGGGTGCTTTCAGTAGCACCTGAGAATGCTCTTGCTGAGTCTCACAGCACCTTGCTTAGCTCCAGGGGGGTCTGGGAGCATCTGAAAGTACTTAGAAGCACTGGTGAGGTCCCCGGGAGTGTCTGGGAGAATTGTGTGTTACTTCCGGACCCATTTACATTTTGCTGATGTTGTAGCTAACTATATAACCTTCAAGACTTCCCACTTCTTTTCGTTATCATCTTCCTCACCATTCCACAACGGCAAGTCATGGCTCCAGAAATACTTCAACCAGGTGCAATTGAAGCCAAATCGAGCCGAACGACAGGCAGTTCAAACATTGCGCCGAGCGGTGAGACACAGCAACAACGCAGACACCAGTTAGTTCACCACAATGCTGCAATTGTAGCCACCGGGAATATGACCCAGGACGCACATTTGAACATAGTACATAAAACCGGAGGCAGCCAGAATATGAAGCAGCAAGCGATTGGAGGTGGGTCAATCCATATTGATGCGGACAACGGCCAACTAACAGTATAACGCACAGCTGGGGTACGTAGAGTGCTACATGACCAATTCATCCCTGCCTGTAATGGGAAACCTCCATGGTCGACCAAGGCATTTGTCTGCACAGTCCGCAAAAGTGAACATCATGATGTGTTCAGTTCTGGGATCCATGCAGACCAATTTTGTGATAAATGTCCCCGGGAATGGACGAAACAGGCCTCAAAGACCTTTGAGGAGGCTACGGAGTCGTATATGGTTGAGGTAACAGCCAATTCTCACTCTAGAAGCAGCAACTAATTTCTTGTAGGTTTTCAACATGTCAGCAACTGTGGCAAGACAAGAAGGTCGGGTACAGCCTGAATAGTCTGACACGTGTCTTGCCTTGAATATGGCCAAAATGGCTAATGAAGGGTTTTCGCGTTCCGCAATTGTGGAAATGCAACAGCTAATCAAGAAACCATGCAGTGAGGTTCGAGAAAAAAAGAAGCAGGGTGTTTTGTTTCCCAAGAATAACAAGGTGAAGGCTGCGTTAGAAAGACACCTGGCAATGGTTCGGGAAAATACAATGGACTGCTGTCTTCCTTGCCAAAATGGCCCAGCCAAGAATGCACAGACTCGCTGGAAGCGCAAAGGCACGGGTTGTAAGGGCACGTATGCCAGCATTCGGCCTTATAAGCATCCGTACAGTAATCATGGCATACGGTTGCAAACGAGGACTCGAGTGGTAGTCAATTGATGTATTGGTAGGATTATCGCAGGAGATCTAAGTCTCGTGGCGAGCTGACTATATAGAATGGCCATTAGGCGGCCACAGTCACGTGTCGCCGTTACCTTATCCCTCTCTTTAGGCGCAGACCTCCTGGGCTGCATAAACTGTACAAGAGAAATGGAAAGGAAGGGAAACAAAGCATTATAGATTCCTGCCACGTACATTCTCATACGAAATCATAAGTCCTGCTACTGATTGGTAGAGCTCAATGGCGACATTTCGGCGGATCCGGAGTATGGGGAAACTTCACTTCCATTAGCAGGTGGTAACAACCCGTGCCGACACCATTTGTACCAGGCCGAGATCCAAAGATAAGAAGAAGATAAGAGAGAAACAAGAAAACATCCAAAAGTGATCCCGTCCTCCATTATCTCAACTTCCTAACCCATGCTCCAACGACCATCACTCCCGTAGCTTGTATCTCGGCGTAGGTCTTTGTTGGAATCATCATGGCGGTAGAGCTTCTGCTCATGATTTGGCCTCGATGGGAGCTTCTGCTGCCGGCATCGGTCGTAGCCATCAATTGTATAGGTCAATTGCATCGCGAGTAGTCACATCGCATTAATGGACATCTAACAAGTGAGCTTTTCTAAAGATGGTTATACTTACCACATTCAAGCGTGCCTGTGCTCTCTTGAGCCTTCGTGCAGTGCTTCCGCATGCTCTGTAGAGTATCTCTTGCAGCCGGTAGTCAGCGGTTCTTCAATAGAATCATGATCGTCCTGTTGGACTTTGCTGGTCGACTTGTCGGTAGACTGATTACGGCGAGCCTTTGGCTTGTCGGTAGGACTTGACTGGTCAACTTTCAGTAGACTTCTTGGTCGACTTCTCAGTGTGTGTCTTGGCGGACTGCCTCGCGGTGGGTTTTTGGCTTGTTGGTAGGACTTGACTGGTCCACTTCTCAGTAGACATTTGGTGATCTTTGTTGACCGACGCGTCTTTCGGCAGCCTTCGTCTCTGGATTTCGGAGGTCTTCAACTTCGCCTGTCTCTTGGCTTGCTTTGTCCCAATTTTCCACTTGCTTTGTCCTTTCTTTGACTCACTTTGAGTGTTGACTCGCTTCATGTTTCGACTTGGTTATCGCCTTTTCGGACTTCGCGTGGTTAGTTCTCGTTGTCTCTGACTTTGGGCTTTGGTCGTGAATTCTCTAAGTGGGCTTATCATCTTCTGGATGCTAGGTTCGTATATTGATTCTTCTGTAGGTACGCTTATCCCCGTTCTCTGGGTGCCGCTGGGCTTCTCTGTCATTAAGTGCACTCTGGTCCTTCATTCCGGCACCTCCGGTAGGGTCATCCCTCTCTTTAAACATCATTGCTGTGCCAATGACTTATGTCCTCTAATTGGTGTTGTAGCTCGGCAGAATGGTACGTTGTGCATTCGTCAACCCTCATGGCATGACTGGGTGCTCGAACTGCCTGAACTCGGTGCGAAACGCAGTTTTGTACTCTTCGCCTTCCTTGATTCGGATTAGGTGATAGGCATTCCTGAGGTCCTCTCAAGCATCTCCGAGATCAGTGGGACAGGATATCGGTTCAGCACTGTGGCGTTATTGAGCGCTCGGTAGTCCACACACAGCCGTAGTCTGTCGTCCTTCTTGTTCGCAAATGAGATCGGTGCTGCCGCAGGTGGTGATGACCTCAAGCTTTCCCACCTCTTGGTCTCACTGGCTCTTTCCGAGATTTCGTAGATCCAAGCAATATATGTCATTCCTCACGGCCGGGTTACCCTGTCATTTCCTCTCACGCTCTTCCTACATTCCGCGAGCCAAAATCGCTCTTCCTCACCAACACCCTTTGGATGCAACGAAAGGTGCGGTGCGAGAGTTGCTATATCTTTGCTGCATAGGTCCACATAGTCCTTGTATCCCACGAGGACACGACAATTCTTGCTATTGTGAAATCTTGATATTGTGCTGTGATGCAACCCCCATCATCTGCTACCATCTCCATGTCAACTAAGTCTGTGCCTAATCTCATTAGCCTATTCTGCATTCTACATTGTAGAACGCGTTGGTGGAGTGGAGATGGGTAGGGGTCCAGGAATATCTGGATCAGACGGTTCGTTACAATAAGCCCAAGCACCGTTGACCAGTTTCTCCCTTCATGTCTCGGCGAACCGGTAACAGTCATTCAAGCCCTGTCAGTGTGTCACTCTTCTGCCGCAAATACCGCCACTGCTCCTGCTCCCACATTCAACATCCTGGGGTCTCTCTCACTTTCAGTGATGCCTTGCAGCGATACTCCCAGCAACCCTTGACATTCGCCATATCATATGACGAATCCCTCAACCACTTCCTCACTAGCTCGGAGATGATCGAAGGTGGCAGCCCTGAGTAGTCGTATACGCAGAGGACGGCGAACCATTTTGGTTACCTCACTTCGTTCCGGCAGACTTGTGTGATCTGCTTCTGCAATCTTCGCCCATTGCAGTCCATGTGGCACTTGCAGGGCTGTCAATCGACCGTGGCTCAAGTCGATTTCCTGGTTTCTCGCCATAAATCATGGCCAGCCAAAGACTAGGTCGTATACCTTGATTGGGACGACTAAAACCTCCGGTTCGTCATCCGGTTTTAGGTGTTCAAATACTGAACATAGAGACTGGGCATTCGACTCTCTACATACATCATCACCGGGCCAGGGTGGAGATGAATGCTGGTTCAGATGGTAGCTCCAGTTTCCTAAGTAGACTCGGCGATAGAAGATGCTCAGTGCACTGCAGTCGATTTGTGCTTTGACTCGCTGCACGTTGCCGTGCATATTTAGTACAACGGTAGGTGTTGTGGCCTCCCCTGCCACAGTGAGTGCATTGCCAGTTTGCCTTTCGGCTTTCGTAGACTTCCTTTGAAAGCCCCGGCGCTGGTGATGACTTGGCACGGCTGCCTCCACTGGGCATAATGGACTTGACCGATTTTGAATTCCTGGGATCGGGATTGTTGGAATTATTAGAAATGCCGGAAGTGTTGTCCGCAGGTTTAGAGATGAATGGTCGGAAGTTGCAATTCTTATTGCTGCCATTCTGAGACTTTCCCAATTGTCTTTGTTGTTTTCACTATCTTCCAGGCTTCTTGGAGGTTGCTAGACTTGTATGTGAACACGACTATTGAAGTCGATGCACTTCGCTCGAATTAATGAAATGTAGTCGCAACTGTGCCGACTCGCAATCATCTCTCGACTTTGCCTTCCATTATCGGTATTGGCAATCCAGGGGTAAGATCGCATCATTGATTGTAGGTTCTGCTACTGATGTTTGCGCTTAATTGACTTGTCGGAATGGTATTCGATATCTCTCCCTGATCGGGTAGAATCCTGTACTTGTGATCATGATCATCATTGCCGGCGATGCGTCTTGTGCACTGGGTGGTCTCTGAACTCTTCTCCGCTGCCAGCAGGGTGCTCAATTGAATGCTGAAACGATCGATATCCGTGCTTGCTGTAATCATGTTTCGATATGTCGTTTTTTAGGTTGTGATCTCAATTGTAGACTTGAAGATGTGGCGCGTGGATAAAGGGGTAAACTTGTGAAATCCCATGAGCGAAAAGTATCCGTGATGTGAAAAAGCGATAATAGTGAAACGGCACATACGCCAGTGTTCGGCCTAATAGGCATATGTACGGTAATTGTGGTGTATGGTTGCAAACATGGACTCGAGTGATAGTAAATTGGTGTATAGGTAAGATCATCGCTAGACATCTAAATCTCGTTGCCAGCTGACTATATAGAATGGCCGTTACCCAGCCACAGTCATGTGTCACTGTTACACGGGTGCACCTCCACCACGACTGGCGCCACCGAGGCCCAGAACCCGTCCTGCCCCACCTGATTGCAGTGAGAGAACTCAAAGCTCCGAAACAGATGGTGTGCCACCCGGATATGTGTATATACATACTCCGTTTCTCAGCCCTCCATTTGTCAATCTTGATCGATATCCCAAGGATCACATGCGTGATAAAGATTTTACTCCAGATTTGCTGACTGATGAATGTCCATCCACAGGTTAGTACACAATCAGCTGCGTGGTAATGCAGCTGACAGCCATTTTGTAGACGACAGCAGCCTTTTAAGTGAACATGACAGCGGAGACAAGAGTTGACTGAAGGGAACGGGATTTTTGAGTATAATCATGATCTACAATTAGCGGACACTTTAATGTATATTTTAGATGGTATATTTATATGCATCATTAAAGAACCATGTAGTTAGAAAGGAGAATGTACATGAACAGCACAGAACGGCTGCCACAAGACCATTATTGATATGGTATGCCAAAGTGAATGATTCCATATTGCGGTTACGCTGGTGGCAAAATGAGCATCAACGGAGCGTCAACGATTTTAGGTCCTGTAGGTCAAGTAATAAAAACGTGATATGGTAGTGAATACACATAATGCAAGTGTTGCCACCCTTTATAGGCAAAAGAGAAAGCAACACGCTCCCTGCCCCATCTTGAAAATGAGCGTCAACAGAGCGTCAACAGTTTTAAGTCTTGTTAGTCGGGTAATTATGAAGTAATTTTGTAGTGGTCATACATAACAACATGATTAACACCCTTTAGACGCGAAAAAGAAAGCGAGACGCTCCCTGCCACATGTTGAAAACGAGCGTCAACGGAGCGTCAACGATTTTTGGTCTTGTTAGTCTGGCAATTAAGAAGTAATTTTGTAGTGGTTATACATAACAACAGTATCCACAACCGTTATACTCAAAAAAGCAAGCGAGCTGCTCCGTGTCCCATTTTGAGAATGATCATCAACTGAGCGTCAACGATTTTTGGTCCTGTAAGTCGGGTATTGAACTTACGATTCGGTAGTGATTATACATAATGGAAGTGTTGCCATCCTGTATATGCAAAGAAAAAAGCAACATGCTCCCTGCCCCATCATAGAAATGAGCATCGAAAGAGCGTCGACGATTGTAGGTCTTGTTCGTCTGGTATTGATGAAGTAATTTTGTAGTGGTTATACATAACAACAGTAGTGACAACCTTTAGACGCAAAAAAGAAAGTGAAATGCTCGTTGCCCCATCTTAAAAACCAGAGTTAATGGAGCATCATCGATTTTTGGTCAAGTAAGTCAGGTAATAACAATGCGATTCGGCAGGGAGTTCACATAATGGAAGTGTTGCCACTCTTTATAGGCTAAAAAAAACGCAACACGCTCCCTGGCCCATCTGGAAAATGACCATCAACAGAGTGTCAACAATTTCAGGTCTTGTTAGTCTGGTAAATTAAAAGTAATTTTGTAGTGGTTATACATAACAACAGTATTGACAACCTTTGTACGCAAAAAAGAAAGTGAGACGCTCCGTGTCGCATCTTGAAAATGAGCATCAACGGAGTGTCAACAATTTTTGGTCCTGTAAGTCATGTAATAAAATCGCGATTTGGTAGTGATTACCAACAATGGAAGTGTTGCCATCCTTTATAGGCAGAAAAGGAAGCGACATGCTCCCTGTCCCATCGTGAAAATGTGCGTCAACAGAGTGTCAACGATCTTGGGCCGTTGATCATCGTTTATCAAAGCGCGCTGTGGCTGTTAACGTCCATATACCAAGTTTTGGCCGTTTTTGTGGTCTAAAACGCATGTGAACACTTAGTTGCACCTTTGTAAATGAAATAAGTTGTTACTGTTCAGAAGGATATCACGGGAATATCATTTGCTTATTTGCTCATAAAGGCTGCTAATCACTTCTTTATGGATACGTGTGATCAAGCACCACTTAGATTACCCCAGATGCCAGACCATGAATTGTTGACACTCCTTTGACGCTCATTTTCAGGATGGGGCACGGAGCGTCTCTCTACTTGTTTGCTATATGAAGGTTGTCAATACATCAGAAAATGACAAAGCAGTACCATAGTCAATATTTTGCAGTGAACAGTAGGATATCTGAATGCGACCGTAAATAGAAAAACCCGAAACGCAGACCTGCAGATTGGACCAGATGGGTCTAGTCAAACCCGGTGAAACCTGTGGGTTGACGGGTACAGGGCCAGGTTTGGACCGCCAAGAAGCAGCGGGTCTGGTTTCGGTACGGTTCGGGAAGCGAACAACACCGTGTTTCTGGTGCAAACCCGGACCCCAGGCGCGTTACCCGGACCCATTACTAACACTAAATGTGTGTGGTTCCTCATCTCTGGGTACCCCTTCATATACTCTCACCCTCTGCCTACACACCATGAGCCATAACCACTCTCTATCACACATTCCCTTTGGATGGCATGTGAGCTCTCCCAGGTCATCACACCTTGATTGTTTGGACATAGTGATGTACTTGGAGGCTGTGATTGAGCGAGTTGGGAGATGCACTTGCAGGCCAAGATCGAGTGAATTCCGACATGCACTGCGAGGCTGTAATGGATCTAAGTTGGAGGTCATGATCAAGCGAACATGGAGGCAGTGATCATTGGAGTTTACAGATGCACTTGAAGGCCAAGATCGAGTGAACTCAGAAACACACTTCCATGCCACATTCAAGCGAGGTTGGAGGCCATGATCGTGCGAACTTGGAAGCTGTGATCATGCGAGTTTGGAGATGCCCTGGGAGGTAGAGATGGAGGGAACTCAGAGATACACATCGAGGGGATAATCGAGTGAGTTTGGAGATGCACTTGGAGGCCAAGATGGGGTGAACTGAGGGATACATTTGCAGGGTGTAATCGAGCAATGATGGAGAAGCACTTGTAGGCCATGATCAATCGGGATTGGAGTGAAACTTGCAGGAGGTCTATGTGGAGGCGGTCGATCAGGAGGTGGTAGATCGGGAATGAGGAGTGACGGGATCTGAGATTCTATACATTAGTTGACTCATAATAGTGGTAATGTAGTCAATTGAGTACAACAATGTCTGCCAAGTGAGGAGAGATGAGTGACTGGTTGGGAGCGTGAGGAAGTCAATCTTGGGATAATGCAGTACTCTGTGTATGCAGTACTCAGTGTAAGCAGTACTAGGTGTATGCTGTACTCAGTGTTGACTCATGATCATGGTATGTAGATATAGAGAGGGATGACTTAACTTCGTATTCTTAGGTGATTGTACAGTTGAGGTTGAGAAAGAGTGGAGATGGGAAATTATTATGAGAAACTGGGACTTCAGAGAACTTCGTGTGCAAGTCGATTGACCATTCCCAATATGACAGGTACGACTCCCAATGCATGGCGGAACAACACCGACACAACGTATTCGAAACCAATCAGGCAAGTTGTACCCCTGATTTCTCTGATCCACTTGTATCCTCCATATTGCTTCGATCTTCATCTCCCATCTCTCTTTCTCATCGATAACTGTAGCATCATTGCAGAATACAAAGTTCAGTCCAGTCTCTCTATCTCTCCATGCCATGATCACGGGTTAACACAGAGTACAGACTCCACTGCGTACAGCATCCACCGAGTACAGCATCAACAAAGTACACCATCCAGTGAGTACAGCATCCAACGAGTACAGCATCCAACCAAGATTGTCTGTCTTCCCTTCATCCTCATGATTATGAGTGGACCCCTGAATGTAGCGTCAGCTTCTGGCATGCCTCCTTACAAGATTAACTGTCACCAGCCAGCTCTCCATCAGAGCTCAAAGGTAAAGTCACCTCGTCACATTCCCACAATTGCAAGTTCCTGTAACCAACTGATGAATAGAGTCTGAATACCTGGCGCGCCTCCCATCAACCAACTCCAAGTACTTCTCCAATCTCACTCAATCATGGGTTCAAAGTGCATCTCGAAAAACGCTAAATCATAGCCTTCGAGAGCATCTCAACGTTCATACGATCATGGCATCCAAGTGCATCTCCCAACCACCTCGATTACAGCCTCCACGCGTATTGCTGAGCTCACTCAATCTCAGCCTCCGAGTGCATCCCCAAACTTGCTGGATCATGCGCTCCAAGTGAATCTACCAACTCACTCGATCATGGCCTTGAAGTGCATCTCCATCATCACTCGCTTGCTGCCTCCACATGTATATCCAAACTTGTCCAATTATGGCCTCCAAATTTGAATAACCATGGCCTCCAAGAACATCTCCAATCTCACTCGATCACATCCTCAGAGTGCATCTCTAACTTTACTCGATCCATCAGCAAAAGGTATTTTAGTGGGTGGTAACCTCCAGCAGTGTCTGAGAGGATGTGGAGTGTAAACATAGAAGCATCCATATCAGGAGTGAAACAGACCCTAGGCGGGCATTCCGGCCGGCGTTTGGAGTAACTGGGATCTCTTCAGACTGGTACAGGGGAACCATGGGAGTGATTGTGATAAGTTTGGAAGCACATTGGAGCACTGGAGAGAATTTTTGGTGCACCTGGGAGTGTCGCTGAACCACCACGGGAATCACAATCAAACTCTGGGAGATGCTGGGGTTTTTATGGATATTCATTTGGACTGCAGACATCTGCTGCGGATTTCCTGATGTACACTACCAATCGTTTTCCCTCAATGGTGAATATCATGCATGGATTATTGTTCATTATCACTTCTGAATCCTACTAGCTATGATCTTCTTCAACATTGTTATGTGTGCCTCGCTACATTAAGAAAGAAAAGTAAAATGTTACTGAATGAAACATACATGCAGGTACACCAAAACAGTATCCCAATTAAGCGATCCAATTATATCAAACAAACATGATGTCAGTCTCATCCTCTACTGCTCCGATCCCATCAGGGCCAACGAAAGCAGGAACACACAATTCATTGATGGCACAAAGAAGCTGGACACGATTCTTGTTGTGGCTGATTGTTCGTTCAAGGTGATCGGATGAAATTGAATTTTAATGTTGTTTGGCACGATTTGTGATATCTAACAAAAGAGTTATGAGAAGTTAGGGAACTGCGAATTCGAATGGGGGTTTGAAAGGCAATATGATATATTCGGACTTAAATGGGGAGCAACTACCAGGACAAGAACAGCGCCAAATGGGGAGTGCTGTGTGGAAAAGCGGAGTACACAGAAGGTGTTGGAGGAGCATGGAATGAGAAAGACGAGCACCAAATCTAAGCCGAGGAGCACAGGAAGGACTGAGGAGTGCCCATGGTGGTGAACGAGCGCCAATATGTAGGTAGGGAGTGCGGCATGATAATAAGGAGTGCCAATCCAGGCAGAGGAGCACCCATGGGGTTTGAGGAGTGCTATCACAGCAGAGAAGCGCCGAAATGGGGGAGGAGGTGACAAGTGCGGAACGCAATAGATGAGTGACAATCTCAACTACGGAGTGCTGGTAGGAATGGACGAGCTCCCATCCCCAGCAGAGGAGGGCGGGATAGGGGGTATTGAGCGCGGGATGATATACCAAGGCTACATGCTAGGCTAATCAGCGCTGCCAGGTTTTGAGGAGCACCTATCCTCGTGGAGGTGCACCACAGGGGGGTATCAAGCGGCCCACTAATGTGTCATTGATGAGTACAGTGGCTTCTGCAGTAAGATTAATCACAGTGGATGAGCAAATTGAACCTCAATATTCATCTTGAGAAACCTAACGGTGGTCTTCTTTCCACTGCCATATTCCGACAGCACACAATGAATAGCTGCCACTGCCACTGCTAAAGTCCATGGACCGAGAGGTTCGAAATACTGGGATGTTTTACCCTGGCGTCCTAAGCTAGTGGCAGTGTAACAAAATTGATAGTAAATTAGATCACGCACTTCCATTCGGGTGAATGATGATGTCTTATCATCCATGACTTTTGAGCGATTAGCATTGTCAAACAGTAACTCCTTAACGTGGATCTGAAGCTCAATTCCATAGTGCAAATCCGACCAGTAACTTCAGTCAACAGTTCAACCTGCCTCATGTGCCAACCGTCCTTGAATGGTACTTATCTTCTGTTTTAACAATGTATATTTTGGGGAGTAGCCAATCTCGTAAATCTGAGAGAACATCATTATACACAATCCAAGACTCACAGCTTGTCGGGTTTGCAGATCAATTATAACAGATGGACCTCCTTACAATGGACACCCTGATGGTGTACATCCAAGGGAACCTGCTAATGACTGCTGACAATCCTGGGCTTCAATAGCTGATTTTCAAGCTTCTTAAATCATCGAGTACTGATTATCAAATACTAATTGGAAAGAAGTCTTTGTGAATACCATTGCCTCCGGGAATCCCTTCACTACCACAAATGCGGCATTCTGATGATGGCGAACATTCTGATCTCCACTGGCCTGAGGTTGTAGTACATTCTGGTCTACACTAGTCATGGGTAGCAGCAGTGCCTGGGCGGATGGTGAACCGTCAGACTTAGATATCGTGTAGAGGAGGGGTGACTTACGGCGTTTGAGCAGTGGTGGTGCCATTACCCCAGCTGGTTATCACAAATTTGGAGGCGGAGGGCATGCAATAGCAGTATTGGCGCTGCTCTGATTCATTCGCAGTGGAACACTTGTAGTTTGTACCGACTTGTCCAGGTGCACCTGGTCCAAATGAAGAACCTGCTGCTGGTGATCCATATTGTCTTCTTCGATGTTGGATGATACTGTGGACTCTCTAGTGTTCTCACTTTCGTCAATATTGATCTCCCGATTTGTATTTCCATCTTCCTTCATTAATGAATCAGGGGACATTGGTCATTGGCAATACGATGTACGTAGGCAGATAATAGGAACTCAAACATTTTATGGTCAATGAAGATCGGCGGTTTTCTTGAATGCGAGTGCTCTGTCAAGGTGCGCTTCATGATTCTTCTGTGAATAGTGATTCCTCACCTGGCTAGGTATTGGTTCCATTGACTGTAATGAACAGAGACAGTTGGGGAATGTCGGAGCAATTGTATGAGCAGTCAATATACAATTAACAGAAATAGAATACCGGGAAGCTTGGAGCAAGATGTTGAACATTGTCTAGAAGGATGCAATTTCAGGCACGCCTTGAAGAGTTGAGGAGGGATGAATGCAATGGTTCATATTTATATCGGGGATGGCAGTCCAGTGTTCTATCGAGGATGCTGTGAGGTGCACCAGAAGAGATGGTTTCCAAATGCCAAATGTTATCAACTCCTCTGAACCAAACTCTGTATGGATGCAAGAATTTGAGGTTGGCTAAAGCCAATGCACATAGGATGAAGCCTGATGCATCACAACCGGATGCACCAGAAGACAACTCGTGACATTAACCAACCCTTGGTGCTGCCAAACTGGAGCACTGAGAACCCATATGGACATATGTTCCCCTGCATAAAACTCGTCTAAACGTAGTGATGATGCATGAAATTTCGTGCATTTGAGGTGACCGCATCCCATAGAATTGGTGTGGCATTGCGAATCTGCCGAACTCGATATATTTGGGACCTTGAGAGTGATGGCTGAGCTGCAAGGGTTCATACTGAGTGTGTTATTGATCAAGGAGAAATATGAATCTCCATATGTAGTATATCCAATGGCAAGACACACCTACTTTCATGATATTCTGTTGTATTTGGATGTGGCAGCTGAGTTAGTGGTCAATCAGGCAATGTTGTAAGCATAACTTCCCGTTTATACATTCATTTGGGCTGTGTCCGCAGAATATCCTTCACAACAATGTTGCAGTTAATGGAGGAGGGAGAGAATTTAGTACACAATGCAGGGATACAGGTGTACAGAAAGAATGGTAAGGTACGATGGATGATTCATGGGTAATCTTATTGATTCAAGCACTCATCAATGCCAAGATTGTTAACAAATGGGTCATAAATACACACTCACATTCTGATTTTTCGCCTAATATCTAGTAAAGTTCCAGACCATTACATTACATATTTGTTGTGAGTCTCACAATTATAATTTTGACTCAAAATACATGTTGGGGTGGAAAGTGATATGCTACAATGTTATCAATGCAGAGTGAGTTATCATCTCACAGCGGGCGGAAGGATGATGATTCAATGCAAATCTGGGGAATTGAGGTGCACCGAAGATGGAATGCTTTTGCTTGGATTCAATGGCCGGGCATTGCAGGCTCGCCTTACTCTAACAGTTAATTGCAGTCTTCCAAGCTGTATTTTCTTTACTGGAGCTTTCAATATTCTCGATCTTTGAACTTCTCCCTGGATGGATATCCGTTCACATAATCAATGTTATGATAGGAGTTTTGGCAGCCTGAACATCCATTCAGTCAGAATCCAGTTATGTCTGCATTCAAAGCATTGAGAACTTAGGTCTCTTTGAGTAAGTGCAGCACATGGGTGAGGAGGAGTTGCCAGCCATCTTGCAAAGTCACTGAGCAGAATCTGTCTTTTGAGAATCTCGCTCTCAGGCTCCAGCTCTTTTGAAAGAGCCCGAACTTGCAGAAGCTATTTTAAGATTTGGAAGCATCAGTCCAAACATACTACTTAGTCTATATTGAGTTAAGTGAGGGTACTAAGTGGCTAGGTCTGTGCATTTATGATATAGTTGTGCAGGGCTACCTTCCTCCAGCTGACAGTTCAAAGCATTTTAGCGGCGGCCTTCACATACCAAGTAAGCATAGATTCTAATATTTGTAGAGGCTAAGCGGGATGAGCCGCCTGCACATAAATGTGACGTATCTTGCTGGATGACAATCTGGGTGCACTGCATCCAGTGATCCAAAGTCGAAGAAAACACGATGAGAATGAAGAAACCAAAATATGTGGTGGACTACTGACTGTGGTACATGCGCTTCAGTGCCTCATTTGTCACTCTTCAGGCATGCCTGGGCTGGAATTGTACATCCATAATGAGTCGCAGCTTGTCAAAGTTGGCTTCATACAGATCCAAGAAACTCAATCTGGACTGGATTGCAGATCTCAGTTGTTTCTGAACTTCATTCATATGCCTGGAGACATCCGCTAGCAAAAGCTGCAGCTTAGCTATGAATATCTGAGCCATTTCTCAGCATCCGACTCTCTAGGATTCCGGTCTGATGTGTGCCTGAACATCTATGATATGCTGCCATGCACTGCGGCTTGCCATGAATTTGTGAGCCTGTGTCTCATATTTTGACAACGGTACTCAACATCGCATAGACTGTCTTTATTGCCAAATGGGATTGGGAAATAATCTGTGCTGGATCTGTCATAACGCTATGCCGAGGATTCTCTGGTGCACTGGAACTTCGAATATAGTCCAGCAAAACCAGCAGCTTTGCCATGAATAGGTTAGCCCATGTCACAGATTCTGACAAAAGCACTGAATGTCAGCTATACTTTCTTGATTGCCAACTGGGATTGGCAAATATACAGTGATCGATGGGTCATGACAATATATGCCCAGGACTCCCTGGTGCACCAGAACTCTGATGTTATGCCAGCAACAGCTTCAGGTTTGCCATGCATAAGCAAGTTGTGTCTCATATTCTGACCCAAGGACTCAGTATTGCCTACACCGTCTTATTGCCAAATGGGATTGGTAAAAATGCTGTGGTGTATCAGTTATAATGCGACTCAACAATTATGCTGAGAATTCTCTGCTGCACATGAACTTCGATCATATGCCAGCAAATCGTGCAGCTCTTCCATGAATCATTAACCTGATATCTCATATCCAGACACCGCTACTCAATATTGCCTAGACTGACATTATTACCAAAAGGGATTGGCATGGTTGGAGCGCTTGAGCTGTCAGAATGAGATTCAGGAAATATGCTGAGGATTTTCCAGTCTACCGAGAAGAGGTTGGAAGTTTCTTTTTCATTCGTTTAAGTTTGTAATGCGTACGTGACCACAGGGATCTGTCACACCTTGGATATGCTACTGAGGAATGATTGGAAGATCTTCACTGCATCATTCTCAAAATTCCAATCATGCCATTAATCAAGAGAATGGCCTGCCAGCACCTGGTAATGTAGCTTATCAATTGACTTCATCTCATGTTGGTCATTAATAATAATCAAGAATGCCAACAAAATCCCACTCTAGCCATTTATGATTTAAGACACAATCATTCCAACATTAGAACTTTGATTGACTTCAACATGACAGAGAAACAGTATTCATTTATGCAGTAAGGTGTGCCTTAGAAACGATCTTTTGACTATTAGTATCAGTTACGAACACTATGTTGGTTGAATAGCTAACGAGGCGTACCTTGATGAAGTGTTCTAACAATCTAAGATGATGGTTCATCAGACTGCAACCCGTCTTCATTCTCTGTCAGCCACTTCATATGGTTCTCAACGGACTCCAGAATGCGGTAAATGATCGACAATGTGATGCTCAGTCGACTCATCAAGCCATACAGAACTCACATTGGGGCCACTCCAGAGTGTTGATGGAGATTACTGACGAATTTGTCATAGCCACCAGGGTGCATATTCAGTAACCATGTTTGTGGTACTCTGTTTTGTACTAGCCGGACAACTTGTGCAAATGCCCACCACTGTTCATTCAATTCCTAGAACTTAGGAGTTATTTCTACATGGTTCGCTGCTGTAAGATTTAGGCCAGTCCCGCCCATTTTGGGTGTAGTTATGTATATAGAATGATTTTGTGAATCCTGCAATATGAGCTCTCTTACTGTGCGTCCATCATTGCCCATTGCTGCATCAATCTGGAATATACCCACATGATCCGCAAAATACTTGATTAGCCACCAATTCAGATGACGAACTTGGCCTCGAAGAGAACAAAATAGCACTGATTTTTGTGGAGGATGTGTACTGGAGAGTACATTGCCATGTCTCTCTTGTTCTGGAAGCAGCACCTCGCTTGATCTGTCAACATGGCCAGGTTCAGGATGCTCAGCAGGTTTGTTAGAAAGTATTATCAGAAATGTCTCTCTCACTCATCAGACAATTGGACAATCCACCCAACTATCGATTGGCCATCCATCGTAGCAGTGTCTAGAAACGTTGTTGCTATCTTCGGTGTCTCCCAACACCACTGCAAAATATGCTGGCTGCCATCTGTGAACCCGCCATGCACCTGAAGCACCCTGTGAGATATATCTCTCCACCATGGTCTGCAATTTTTGATGAACTTCCTTAGTCGACTTGAGATCAATCAAGTGTGTATTCTCCTTCCGTATCTGAACCAGGCCTTTTCCAATCCCTACTGTCAATTCTAACCACCTCCTGATCGTCCATGGCTTTGGAATCTGGATTATCTGGTGGGCTGCATCCTGTTGAGCTTCTTCATCTTCAGTCCAGATTGCCTGCATCAAACTCATCACAGCGGAATACAATGCCTCTGCACAATGCTTTCCATCACTGTATCATCCTCTGGATCTTCAGGTGCACCTGATAACAGCCACATTGACTGAAAATACCAGTCATAGAGTGAATGGAATTCCAGTGTAGCTGTGACTTGTAGTTTGAATCCAATTGTTGCATTCATCGCAATTTGCTAGCCCGCACTGTTTTTAGTCTTGTATTGATGGGACTCATCAATAATCACAAAACTCCACGCGCATTATGAGAGTTGGCCATTGTTTGAAGGTTTCACTCTGGATGTTTTGGTATCATAAGAAACAGGGTGGATATTCCAACGGATGTCAGGCTTGTCAATACTGGTGATCAAATCCTTGTGGGTCAGATTCGCATTTTCCACATGCAGTAAGTTCACCAGTTTGAAATTGGTTCCCTATATCATCTTGTCGATGACACTCTTGAATGTCGCTGCCACTCCAGGCATTGTGACCACCAGGATTTGATCAAGGGCTGATTTTGGTAGGCCCCTGGGGTGGAGTTGTCTGGAGCTGTAAAAATGGGGCGGGGTACTGAATTTAGTCTCAGCAAGGGATACCACTCTCAGTCTTCACCGATAATCCCAGCATCGTCATTCTGTGCCATCTTCACTCACTCTTGAAGGGTATTCCCCCACAATACTGACAGCGGCAACCCCATAACAACCTTCTCAGTCAGCAATTTGCATATCATAGCCACTGCCACTGAGGTGAATGTCTTGCTAAGACCCATTTCATCTGCCACCAGCACTCCTAGAATGTCTATATCCCAAACCCATCTCCTCACAATGAACCTTATTGCCCAATCCTGGTGCGCCAGAACCTTGGTTCCGGGCAAGCCTGGGATTGAATACATGTTGCCAGGGACTCGGTCAGCTATCGATGGCTGAATCAGACAGGCATTTAGACTTTCGACTGCCTCATCAAGACACTCGTGTTCAAATTTGTTGTTGATTGTATTTACAACAGTATTTATTACTGACCGGCTATTAACTGGATTGAGAACCTCCAAATCATCCTCCACTTGCTCCTGAACCTCCCTTCCACCATAGTCTGTTTTCTTTTCATCCTCAATGATCTCTTTCAGTTACTCCGATGTAGGCTGGGCAGATGGGCTCATACTCTGGCGAACCTGAAATTCATCACCATGATATATATTTCACAGGCAAGAAAACCATTGGAACGAATATTTATGGATGGAATATAACCAATTCAATTCTTTCAATCAAAAGATAGATTAATACAACTATCGTTCTCTTGTCCACCATCCTCCTCTTTGAATCTCTTCTACCTTCTTCAAATCCTTCCAAAGTCGATGTGTTATGATTAGCAGGCGCACACATCTAGCCTTGAAACTGCAAGCAAGGATGTCCTTCCATGGTGCGATTACATGCTCAGCAATCTCCTTCACTGTAGCTCTCTCCATTTTTACCAATAATATTTTCAGATTGTGTCCAGGTTTGAACATGATATCATTTGAAAGGAAACAGTTGTACGAAATCTGGCAATGTATAGGATCACGTATCATTTGCCCATGTGTATAAAATCCCATATCCTCTTCGCGCAATTCGGCCTGCTCCAAGGTGCACATGAGTAGCAAGGTTAGAATATATGGCTCTTTCTGGCCTCCATTTTTGTCGATGAAATCACTCAGCTCCTCCTAGTGCCTATCATCGGTATTCACGGCATGGATGTTTTGGTCAATATCAGGATATCGTTGACACTCAACACTCAACGAATCACAACCATGAATGTTGTATTTGGCAACTCTGGTTGGTTACTTCTCAGAATTTTTGCCGCGCGCTCTCCAAAATCCATCGCCAGTCACTTGTTGCCACCCCATCCCTTTCTCCTCACATCTGAAATTTTACTGGGACATTTCTTCAAAAACATCTTAACCCACTGCTGCTGAATCCATTCAGCATTATTGAAAATTTCCGATGGCAGCCAGTCATTGAACGTCACCTAACACATTGCAACCGCTGTCTCCCAATACAGGGGTCCATCTCAAAGTTGTTTCACCTGGTTCTGACCCTGGATAATGGACCAATGCTTTTTCTGCATCAACCCAGACACCCATACTTTCTTCTACTTGTTGAACACACTGTAGTTGGCCTGCCCCATCCATTTGGCAAATTGCTTCAAGGAAAATTCAGTTTGGTTCAGGCTGAATGGGGATTTGCCCTCTGAATCGCCCAACTCCAATGATTCATCACACTCATCATCTGCATCATAATCATGATAGAAGATATCCTGCAATGAGGGTAAGTCCGCAATCACTGCAATTCCGGTTTTCTGCGGTTCCACTGGCGGCTGTAATCTTTTTGTTGGGAGGCTAATAGGGGGTCTCCCAGGTGCACCGGAAGAAGTTCCAGGTGCAGAAGTAGAGCTGGAAGACGTTGACTGATCGACTGGATTGTATACCGGTGGTCCTACCAGCACTCTTGGTGACCCTGGAAATGACTGCCATTGTACTGGATACTGTGGTGGGGGGAACATTCGAGACCAGCCCTTACCACGTTGGTGGAGATCATATTCTTGCCACTGTGGCACAGACCTAGGATATCTTCAGCTTGCGCTGGTGGTCGGTTGCGAACAAGGTGTCATGTTGAATGCAGAATGGGGACAAAACCACGGAGCGCCTGGGGATGGCTGCTGTGCAGGAAGGTAACAATACCGTTGCGGCAGATGTTATTAATTAGTGTGATTAGCAACTTAACTGTCGTTGGCAGCGGCAGTTCATGAATGATTAACTGATGATTCGGAATTGTTGTCACAGCATTCTTGGGAGGGACTTCGGCCACCCGGTGGAGCCATGTTCACAGACCCCAGTGGCGATTCCGTTGTGGACATGCGCTGTGAACAATGACCATGGTAAACCACCCTAGAGGCATGATATAATGCACAATAACTCGGAGAATGGGTAAGTATATTGCAGGTAGCACTCACCTTCCGTGGAATAAAAGACTTCTGATATCCCACTCTCTTGTCACGATCTGTGGTATTACACTACACTTTTGATCTATAAATCCAACCTGGCTGAGAAAGAGAAACCTAAATCACACACATTCTGCTGTTCTTTGTTATATGCTTGAATTGGTATGGTAGGATGATGGATATCTGCTCTCCTTCGTACGCTTCCATGACTTTCGACATCATTGAAGGGACATGTTATGATATCTCAAGGAACCCAACATGAACTATATGAAGTATGAAGGTTAGCACGACAAGGGTTATTACACATAATTTCTCAGTGTACAACCTTCCAACGTCATCCTATAGGAGGCCTGTGAGTCAAACGGCAACAGTAATGGGTCCTATTGAGCTCCGTATCTAAACATCCTTGTTCTCCTCAAGATTCAGGCTCCGGTCACCGATCGTTACTGAAGAAACCATCCTACCTGCCTACCAGCTCTGTATGATCATTGTGCAGGCATACAGCTAACTAGGAACCTCACGTATTGATTGTATTACGATGATCTACCATCTTTGTAACCTGCTCGGAGGATCAAGGATAGGTATAACTCACAACACTGCAATGACATAGTATACAGCCCAACATGGTGATTGTAGTACTGGCAAAAGAAACCTTCGGTTCTCTGGTAATGATTTTCTACAAACTACGTTCATGGTTATTGTGCGGGATGTGATATATATATCCTCGATTATGAAGAAAACTAATCACAACATACTTTTGGTTTTTGCTTCCCCTGCTATTGGGGGTGTGCAATGCAGCTGTGAATGTGACACGCAAACCTCAGTTACCTGACTTTCGAACAGATATCCCGGAGGCAGTTGATAACCCGTGGAAGCATCGTCTAGATTTATCCATATATGTGTTTACTAACCATTTTACAAATATAGTTGACAGTGATCGGAAGCATATTCAGAGCCTTATCGGCTAAAACCAATCATTCGACCAGAACCGACTGCAGGCCCACGATCAATGATATCATCCAATATCGATAGATGAAGGCCTACCACCTAACGGTATTTTACCACCTGCAGGCTGGGATCTACCTGAGCCATCATAGTTTCACTTCAGTCGGTGAGCCTGTGTAACGATCAATGAGCTAGTCAACTCATGATCTAGCCATTGACAATGGACCTTGTGCACTGCCACCTGGAAATACCCTCAATGAAGAAATTGTAGAACCCTTGAAATCTGATCAGACATGTACCCCTGATCCAACAAAGACTGAGGGTCATTGGCTGGTAGTTGGAGTGCATATTATGCAGCAGAAACCCTATGGCAATGCAACCAGATTGTACAATAAGCATTGCAAGCACCATGGCCAATGGCATCCATGCCATCCATTGCGGTCAGCATACCACTGTCAACAGGCTCAATTATTTAGCCGGCAAACAAATACATGGATACATCATCATCTGAGGCATGGACAGGATGACTTCAAAATTCAATCATTGCAATCAGCAGATGGGCTGGGAAAGCTCCTCTCTGAATTCGATTTTGGGCTCGGCAATAATAGTTCGATTGAAGATCATTCACAAATCTTCAGAACATTATACTATAGGGTTAATTTCAAATGGATACAGTTCCTTTTGTCACATCTCCCATTTCAGGTGCACCTCAGTTTCGAACTGGTCCACCGCATCGGCTCGGAAAGCCTCTGAATATACAGTGAGATAAACATGGGTGATTGGTGGTGCGATATGCACGATCAGCTTTCTGCCCGGGAGACTATTTTGCCAGTTATTTGTACATCTGACAAGACTCAGTTGCCCAATTGTTCGGGCAATCAACATGCCTTGCCGCTGTCGCTCACAATTGGTAATATTAGACAAGACATCCACCAGACACCTACAAAGTGCACCTGGATCGGGGTTGAGCTGATCCACTGTCCACTGCAAGGTGCCAACATTACTGATAAGGCATGGCATTCCCTGGTTGGAACTGTGATGGCCCCACTCCAGAACCTTGACATAACTGGTCCTGGCCTGAAATGGAATTGTGCTGATGGATTCCACAGACCACGTGATCCTCTTTTGGCAGCGTGGGTCGAGGATTACCCAGAACGGGTTATAATCGCTCAAGTCACATATGGCTCATGCCGAATGTGTGAAAATCCAAAGGGTACGCTCATGAGGCACACAACGTTTTGACCACTTGATAACTCAAGAGATCACCAAGTTTACTCGGAGCTTCTGGACGAAACTAATATTGATTTTCTCCACACCCTTGGTGCTCATCCACTCTGCAACCAGTTCTGGCTATACCCTCTCTGCAATTTCTATCGGCTGTGGCAGCCTGATGTATTGCATCAGCTGCTCTTGGGTTGAGTTAATGAGTTATTGCACTGGCTGCTCAAATCCTTGAAAGCTAGAAATGTCATAAATCGATTCGACAATCGATTCAGATTGGTACCACAATATCAAGGCCTCCAGTGCTTCGCTAAACGATTGGATTCGGTGAAATGCAACTCCTGGCAGGGAAATGATATCCGGGGTATGATGAGAACACTGCCAGTGAATTGTGCACCATTTGTAGCCCACTTCAATGATGACGGGAAACCTGTGGCGGAAACAGCCTCCAATGAAATGGGAATGAGAGCAGTGCGGGGATTATGTGAATTCTCTCTACTTGTTAGCCAACAAACACACTCTGATCAATCCCTCACAGCACCAGACGATGCACTAAAGCAATTTTACAAGAAGAATCCTTCTGTTCTGGAACAGAAAATGTGGAAGTCTGCAAACACCAAAGTCGATAAACTGTTGGCAACAGAATCCCATCTCTTATGAGAGCTAAAGATTGACAAAATTCGTGATGCAATTCAAGTTCAGGTGTTCAGGGCTGAAAAGGTTACTACACCAACACAATCACAATTCCTGGTGCACCTGAATAGAGTCTGAAAAGCAGCAACCAAACGGTCTGATGCTGATCCGCAGAGAGCAATGAGCAATTGGAGCCTGACATCCCTCCAGTGACACCTGTTGAACATAAGGGTATTGATATATTATCCCTACATGATGAGAGACAACTATTGCAGGAAGTTGGGACTAAGGCAACCGGTCCCAGAAGCACATTTGCAAAAAACACTTGCTCAATTGAACATGGCAACAGAAGAAGAGGGTAACTGGGCAGCAAACACAACCACCGACATGCATGCAGAATACCAGGTCCATCTATCCAATGCCGAAACTGATGCCACCACCTGGAGTATTGCTGATACAGACCTCATTGTGAATCAGCTGGAGAGAGATATGTATTGTAAGACATAGAATGAGCAGATGCAGTTCAGTAGGAATTCTCTATCCACTTGATCGAGTATGAAACTTGTTAGCAGGCAATTCGTGTTCTGGATAGTCGGAAAACCACTGAACAGCGTGTAATACATTTTGGATATCTCATGACCCATCTTGTGAGCCCCATATCTCAGTTCATTTAGCAAATGCGTTCTGGCTACAATTACACCACTGATATTTCTGAGCAGCTACATAGCAGTAATGTGAAAGAGGCATATTGTTCTAACATCACATTCCAATACATTTGACAGATGCTGAAGACCAATGACGAGTGTACCAGTCTTGACAATATGAAGGAGGCACTGTCGTATCTTGCCCTGCAAGATTGGTACAACATTAACTCTGCAAATGTTTTCAACCTACTATCCACTGCCAATGAACAGCAAAATACTTCCAGAGCCCATCCTTTAAACCTCCAGCGTTGTCAGGAAGAGTCATTTTTCCGACCCATATCATAACATGTACATCATTTGAGAGGAACTCATGTCCACGGAGTGTGCAGAAGTATCGATTTAACCGCACTAAGAGATGCATCAGAAGATGTCCGAATTCCCAATTTTCGACAGCTATTCCGGACACAAACAAATTGAAGAGGGGAGGGGACAAGACGTTACTGGACTGTTGCTCTGATATGATCATACTGTATTCATAGACGGCATATGTATTAAACTTTTGAATTGGCTGTTCCACTGTGAACCATTTCACTGCCCTACATCGGTTGAGCATCTGGGACTTGATTTTAACGTAGAATATATCATCGCCAACCAAGGGATCATGCCTGAATGACAGTACATTTGGGTTCAATATATGGAATGTGACCTCGATAACACCTTCCAAGGCAGATTTCCTTCCTTTCCTGTGTCATACTTTTGCAGGACTCCACGGAATTAGATCCTCCTATCTCAGGAGCACCTACCTCAGGCCAGAAACACAATATCAACCTTTTCTAAGAGTTGCAAGAAGACTTTTCAATGGATATTACATCCTCAAGCTCAAGAATATGCAGTGGTGATTCCAACAAATTACAACAATCGGCATGGTTGGGCTGATTGTGTTGACAGGTTCATCTAGGTTGTCAAACAGACTGACAAGATGCATAGTTTACCTGTCATAGCAATGGTTGGACCAGCACATTTGGTGCAAGAGAATGCTGCTTCAGATAGAATCAATAGCATATGGCTTGTAAATGATCATGTGGATTTAGATACCTACTGGACTGTATATTAAGTTACAATGCCTGAATCAAAGTGTGCAGGAGGAAGATAGTGTTAGGGGTTCTCTGCTATCAGTGTAATGGTCCTCAATACCATGCGGTATGTCTTTTAGCGGGGGCTTACTAATCACGTCTCGATTGGGTAAGCTTTTGACTTGGCGGATTCATTGAAAGCAAAGTGCTGTGGCAGCTGATGTGATGATGCAACACCTTGCCAGATCAAAAGGACTAGGGTCCTGCCGAGCAAGATGTTCTCTACCAGATTCATTCTTGGATACTATGCGGTTGTACATGTTGTACATGGCAGTCGTGCAAGTGAAGGGCTCTCTGGTTTCCAATTCTATTGGATGCAGGGCACGTCCGGGTTAAAGTCGTACACCTAAGCACTTATGACTGAGCGATTATGGCATTGGCAATAAGCCTAAAACGGACATCCAGCATTGAGTTGAGGAGTTGGATCCGTAATGTTTTAATCAGTGGCAAAGTGCCTTTTGATTAACGCGCCTGACAATCTACGTTGGCATAGCATCGTATTCCGACCGATGTAAGACTATGAGTGACTAATATCACGAGTGATGTATCACTGTGGGGGTGTGCGTTCCAACTACCAATCAAGACGTTGCGATAACCAAAGTTGAAGTTATGGTCTGATTTATGAGCCGATATGATATCATGCGATGGATGGCCTGATTCTTATCAGGAGCGTAATGCTTCGAAACCACATTAGATGAACACGATAACCAAAGGGATGTGTGGCTATCGATAGTCGAAGAGCGGGCAACGGGCCGTGAGACGCTATGATACGTAGCTATCATTTGAGGGATTAAATCATAGTTCCAGTTGGATGAATCCAAGCCCAAGGGACTATAAAGAGATCACATTGTTCCGGCAATGAAGAAGACAAGCTCGAACAGCTAGAGAGAAAAACGATACCTACCAGCTGAGAATTATCCTTATTTATTATTCCGTTTTTATGATACCTACATCTATTATATTATACCTAGAATCTATTAGCTTTGTTTGGCGGCAGCCCCGCACCTTTGATAAGTATTCCTTGCGTGAATGCCGATAACTTTTGAGCACGATAACGACGTTATCATATATGCTTTGCAGTGTATTATATCTCACGCATGAAGAACCCAGCAAATCTTCATGGCGCATTGTGTGTGGTAGTTAGCCTCGATTATTGGGCTTGAACAAGGATTGGTTTCCTACATCGATATACTCCATGGCCAAGATAATACGATATCACAAGAACAACCTCCTCGAGAAGTCTCGGCTACTCCTAGGGACCTTGCTGAGGATCGACGGGTGAATCAAGTATTAGATTGTACCGAGCAGTTTTTAGAAGAGTCTAAGCGGTTGAGAGAGATAGCAGCTTTGAAGAATTCCGAAGGAACGATGTTAAAGAAAACTAAGAAAAGCTTAAGGATAGCCAAGAGGATATCCAAAGACGTTGCAACCGATAAGGGGAACGATTTCAGCAAAACGGAAGGGATTGACGTCAGCGAGATCTGAAGAAGGAAAGCAGCGGGTGAGTGTTTACGTTGCGCTTGGCCCTGCGATAGGAAAGGAAATCACCGAGGTAAGGATTGCCACCGACGGATTAAGTTGGAAAAGGGAACTGCTTTATTCCCTAAGGATAGGAACAATCAGAAGCCGATTGAATCTTCAGAGGAAGACTGATCCTGCGGATAGTTCTGATATTAAGAAAGTATAGATTAGGATCTACGGCCGTATACACCCTGAGTACTGAACAAAGTATCTAGGATAGGTGTTGTTACCCCCGTAACAGATAGTTAATTGGATTGTTCTATTCCATACAAACATTATAATAAAAACTCACTGTGAGGATGGTTCTAGGTTCGAGGTGCACTGCACAAGTCTCAGAGACATGGCCAATACTTCCAATAGCTCCAAAATTTGCACATCCTAATAGTTTAATTTTGCAGTATTTTGAAGACAACCATACACTTTGCAGCAGATGCTTGTACTCTGTTCCACCACTTCCGGAGCATTTAGGAGCACCCGTGAAGTTGCTCCAGAGCATCTGGGTGCACATCGTTTTGCATTCAGCCTATCTGGATGCATCTGGGAGCATCTGGAAAGATCAGTGTGGCTGTTCAGAGTTGCTGAGTTGTTCAAATTTGACTTCCAAACCATTCTACATTGAGCTGATGTCATGGCCTCCAAGTGTATCTCCAAACTCGCTCGATTACCACCTCCAACTTCACATGATCATGGCCTCGAAGTGTGTCTGAAAACTCACTCATTCAAAGCCTCGAAGTCCTGCTCTGAGTTCACTCAATCGTCATCTTCAGGCGCATGTCAAATTTCTCTCATGCACCACCTGTAGCCAGTCCAGACATACTGTATGTAGATGGGTAGCTATATAGATACATAGATATAAAGATGAGAATGCAAACTGAATACATGAGTTTTAGAAATTGTTGAATGATAAGTAGTATCAATGATTTACATGTGCACCACCAGAATTCCACAACACGAAGTTGTTTTTCCCAGACTGCTCTGTGGTGATTTGAAGTCCTCCCAGGCTTGTTGCCAATGCTCCCAGGCTGGTCGTCGGCACTCACAGACTTGTCGCCAGCGCTACAAGTTCCTCCCAGGCTTGTCATCACTGTTCCCAGGCTTGTTGCTGGTGCACCTGAAGGCCACTGTATCAGTCCAGTCATCTCTGGGATTTGACCACCCTTGGATTCTGGTCCGACAACATTCAAACACTCCCAGAGGCCCCCAGAGACATTATTACATTTTGCTGATGTTGGTGTATGCTGCACGTGGTGTATGCTGTACTCAGTGTTTCGTATACTTGGTGAATGCTGAACTCAGTGTTAACTTATCATCATTGAATCGAGAGATAAAGAGGGAGAACATAACTTTGTGTTCTTTAGTGATGGTAGTCTGGAGTATGGGAAAGACAGAGATTAGAGGAGATGGGGGAACTATTCATGAGAAACTGGGACTCAAGAGAATGTCATGTGTGATTCAATATTCCATTCCCAGTTTAACAGGTATTACTCTCAATTCGGTGCGTAATAACACTGATACAAGGTTTCCTAAACCCAATTGGGCAGGTCATACCCCTGATTTCTCATGTCTACACATATCCCCCATATCATTCCCATACTCATCCCCTATATCTGTTTCTCGTGTGCAACTGTACCGTCATCGCAGAATGCAAAGTCAGATTATCCCACTCTCTCTCCATCCCATGGGAATGAGTTAACAACAAATGCAGCATACACGGAGTGCAGCATCCACCCTAGAGTGTCTCTCTTTCCTTTATTCTCACGATTATGAGTTGACTCTGGAGCACCATTTCAGCTTCAGGCATGCCTCCCTCCAAGATCACTGCTACCAGCCAATGCTCCATTAGTGCTCAAAGGTAAAGTCACCTCATCACATTCGCACAGATGTGAGTTAACCAACCAATGAATCGAGTGTCAGCTCCTAACACACCTTCCATTAACTGCCCTTATATCAACCACCACCAAGTACTCATCCAATCTTCCATGATAATTGCCACCAAGTGCATCTCCACATTCAGACGATAACGGCCTCCAATTGTATCTCCAATCTTGCTCGATAATGGCTTCCAAGTTCTCCCTCTCCTGGTCTCCAAGTGCATCTCCCCACATGCTCGATCATGGCCTTCAAGTGCATTTCACAGTTCACTCGATATCAGCCTCCAGGTGCATCTCCACGTTAACTCAATAATATCCTCCATGTGTATCTCTCAGTACACTTCATCATCATCCGCAGGTGCACCTCGAATTGCTCTCACTCACTGCCTGCAGCCAGTCCAGATATACCGTGCATAGATGGATAGCATTATCAATACATAGTAGATAATATATACAGAATACATGAGTTTTAAACATCGTTGATTGGTAAGTCGTACCTACATTTTCCGCGTGCACCAGCAGCATTCCAAAGAAGATGTTACTTTTCCAAGACTGTCACATAGAAATTGGAGATGCTCACAGGCCTGTCGCCTGCACTCCCAGGATTGTCGCCAGTGCACCTAGGTGCTCCCCTGGTTGTCACCAGACCTTCAATGTCCTCCCAGATTTTTTGTGAGCACTCCCAGGAACACCTCAAGGCAACTACATTGGTCCAGTCCATGCTGGGATTTGACCACCCTGGGATTCTGGTCTGAGAACTCCAAAACACTCCCAGAGGCTCCCAGTGACACAATTGCATTGTGGTAATGCTGAAGGCCTGCCTGGTCCACTGCCACCTCCTCCGGTCACCCTGGGGTCGAAGAGCCAAATATCACAAGCTTTGCATGTTGACACTAGCTTTCCTTGCCTGGTACCAATATATCCCCTATCAGTTTCTAGCTCGCAGTGTCTGCTGCAGCTGCCACCAACTTATACGAATATGCTCACTCAGTGAATCACATACTCGTCACACCCAATTGGAACTATCTAACAATCAAATACCAGCCATTGCCACAAGGGGATATGACATGTCAATTGAACTTCCGCATACCTTAAATACTTGCTGAACCTGCTGGTCTGCTGAGAGTACACAGATGGTCCATCCTGCAGTCGTCCCATGGATCATCTGAATCCCAAGTACAATGAAAACTGAAATTATCTTGATTGTCATCCTAAAACCCTCCTTGTATGCCATGGTATGCGCACATCCATATGAACTCATTGGCAATTGATCAGCTTTTGTCCACTTCTTTGACACAATAGAATAGATTTGGCGCAGATGGCTGTCTGTCCTCACAACAATCCAATCCAGTTGCCCAATACAGTGCAAATCGTTACAAGTGACAATCGTAATTGCGAATTGAATCTGCTAGCCACAGTCGACAATTCTGGGGAAATTATGGTTCCCATTCAGGGCTGTGGCATGATCTGTGATTGCTGCTCCGCTCTTTCGAACTCTGCCCATCAATGGATCAAAGACATCTGTATTGAAAGGTGCATTATAGCATAGCCGCTGACAGTACATAGCCTTGTATGTCTCCTTCAGCAGCTGGGGTAATGTCCATGCATCATCAGTAACACAGATATCCGTGAGAGTCTTGTACGATTCGACTGCAACAGGGACAGCCGTTGGTGGCGCTGCTCAATGAAAATTGTCCATATCTTGGAACCCTGCCTTGAGACTGCATCCGAAAACTTTGTTCGATGAACGTGCCCATCAATGCTCTCCATATCAACGCCTGGCGGAAAGGAATCTAATTTCAGGTGCGCTGTGGTGCACATTTCAGACCAGTGTCATCTTGATAGTTCACTTGCGATTGCACTTGTTGGTCAAGATCTGTCCAGATTCTCAATCGTATTGCCAGCTTCCACATTGCCGGTGACACAAGTACGAGCAATATATAAGCTGCCAATCATTCGTGTAATCATAAATTAAATCAATTTGATGTTATCTTGTCCAATGTCATTGATATCGCGATTGATGCCCATTGCATTTTAGGATGAAATTGTTGCAAATGACTTCGACTGACTTGGTCACTGATGCATCTCTTGACGGTTTGGCCTCGGGAATCAGCTAACAATTGTTTCTACCATTAACCTCAATTGGGGGTACTTATCAAGCCTCTTTGCTTGTGTAATCTGTCACTGTCAAATACAGACTATATTTGCTTCTTAGGTGTTGCGACCTGTCTCTGTCTGTTGGCATCTAGAATCTGCCCTGCAATGTCTCTGCTACCGTTGACCACAATTTCATAGGCATATTAAAACATTTCAATTCTGTGCTCCGAAATCTGTATGATAGCTCATGCATAGATCACTTGTTGGGACACGTCAGAAAGGTGTAATTCATGAAATCCATCATCTGCAACATAATAGCAATCATAAGAGCAGTCATTGTGTAAAGGCATATGCCCATGTATGGCCTTGTATGAAGGTACATCACTAGATATAATTGGAAACATGGATGTCAATATTGTAGAGTAGTATAAAGGTAAGTTAAGGTAAGGTAAGATTATCACTAGAGATCTAAGGCTCATGGCGAGCCAACCATAAAAACCGCGTGTTATGCAGCCCAGGACACATCATGTGTAGCCATGCCATTACAGGTGCATTGCAAGAACAATTATCTGATTATTTCAAATTGTCATCAGAGCAAGGTTGCTTGCCACATAGGCCACCAAATTGAACTACGTTGGCTGACAATGGTCGAGATCGATTGGTGATGATGCTTCTTAAACTCCTGAACAGTGTAAAGAAATATAGACGCAATATGTAATTTAGAATAAAACAGAGGTATAGTTGAGTATATTGAATGCAGCAGTCACCATTCATGGAATGAAGACCTCTGACATCCCAGCCTATTGTTGTAAACTGCAGTGATTCACTGCACCATGGATCCAGGAAACCCAGCCAAGTAAGAGCCATCTTAATAACACACCCTGCTTTTCTTTGTTGTATGTTCAAATTGTTAGAATAGGATCCTGGATTGAATATCACCACCGTACAGTTCATACCAGTTAAGCACATTGTTATGATGTGAAATGGTATCGACAGAAACCCAACACAAACTGTGTCAAGTTTCAAGGTCACCACGACCAGGGATGTTATACAAGAACTGTGTGTGTTTGACCTGCAAGTTCATTGAATTGGAGGCCTGTGAGCCAAGTAGCAATAGTTACACCCGCACAATGCAAATTGGTCCGGAAGCCACACGCTGTCCTCTCAACCTCTCAGGTCAGCCTGGCCTGTGCTCCTAAGCAAATCCGGATGTTTCCAGGCCCCCCGGGAGCTAAGCAAAGTGCTGTCAGATGCTGCAACACCGGGGAAAATGACCTTACGTGATGTGTAACTCACAGAGAAGCTGTTTTTAGGATGGTAATCCATCGCATATTTGATGCGTGGCACTATGAGGTCCTATGGACCTGCACATTGACTAGATTACTATGATATGCATGCAATTATGTGCACTTGATACTATACATCATACTGCATTTTACAAACTTGAAATCAAACTACCAAATGCACTTCATTGCACGCTCCCAAGTCATTGTACACTCCCAAATCATTGAACACTCCCAAGTCATTGTACGCTCCCAAGTACACTCTGAAGTACACTCCTGATTTCACTGGATTGTACACTCCCAGTCTGCTTGGCTTACTCTCCCCAGTAAGCCCCCAAGACGCTGCCAAGTACACTCTGAGTATGTTGTCAAGTACACTCCCGAGCATGCTCTCAAGGAGGCTCCTAATTGCACTCGATGGCTCCCTCCCAGCCTGCTTGACTGTACGTGTTCAAGTACACCTCCAAGTACATTCTCGAGTACACTCCCGAGTATGCTCTCAAAGACACACCCAATCGCACTCGATGGCGCACTCCTAGCCTGCTTGACTGTACGCTTCCAAGTAAGCTCTCAAGACACTCTCAAGTATAGTCCCGAGCATGCGCTCAAGTATACTCCCAATTGCACTCAATGACACACTCCCAGCCTACTTCGATCCATGCTCCCAAGTACACTCTCAAGAGGCAAGACACTCCTAAACTCACTTGACTATATACTCCCATGTATGCTCCTGCGTGCTCGATCCAGAGACTTGCTGAGTTGCAGACGCCAGGTACCTGGAGGCGTGAGGCTGGTGGCGTATGGCGGGCAGTGTGTGGCGGGTGGTGGGCGGCGTGTGGTGAGGGGCATGTGGCAGGCAGCAGGCGGCGTATGTTGGCCGAAATCATGATGTCAGTCGATAAAGGTAGTCTGAACCTTATCTTCAGCGTGGCCACTATGACAGGATCTCACGATGCCTCAACGTCATGAGATTCTGCCGGAAATATAGACAAATGGATCTCGGGGAAGGCAGATCTCCGACTTAGTGTCCTCAGCGGAATCTGCAGCCTGTTTCTCGTCAATTGTGGGCATATGCGTACTCATTTGGTCCGGGGCTGATGGTGATGATTGTGATGGTGATGATGGTGATGATAATGATGGTAATGTTGATGATGTTGATGATGCAGGTGATGGTGATGGTGATGGTGATGGTACCGAAAGCACTTGGTCAAGTAGGTTGGCTACCTCAATGTCAATGTCCAAGCATCAACAGACTTAAGCCTTCTATTAGCTAAAGCTTCCACTAACTCAGAGTTCAATCAGCCCAAAGATCCCTCTGGGAACACTGCTCTGGCCAAAGTGCGGCTCTCTCAAGCGTGGCTCTGAAGCACGCTCTGAATCAGGCTCTCAAAGAGATTATGAAGCAGGCTTCAAACCAGGCTATCAAGCAGGCTTCAAAGTAGGCTCTCAATCAGGCACTCACGCACCAGCAGGATCTCCAGCAGACTCAGTACCGGTATGACAGCCAGGCAGTAGAGACAAGTATAGGTCCATCTCCGGCTGCCAGCCGTATATAGTCCCATAGGCCCCTATCCAGATCTCCATGAATCGAATAAATATGACTATAGACTTCGCACCCGGCAGGTGTCCACGGGAAGCTTGCTGTGATCTGCGTGTGTGCACATGTACACATAGCGCAGCCTACAGTCTATTTGCACTTTTGCTGATGATGTGTATTCTCAAGTGCTTCTGAAAGCACTGGCAGTTATGTTGATGCATGCAAGATGTTCTAACTTTGACTTATGAGATAGTGATATTTTCGAGCAGCTGAGCCCACTGGGCTGGTCTGCAGCAGACTTCGAGCGCTGCTAAGCCCTCAGCCCTATACTCTGTGGGAGACTCTACACTTGCTGTGGGATTCTCACAGCAGTGGTTCTGAAGGTCCCATAACCACAAGCTAAGTTGTTGATCATATTTGTCTTTGCTACAATCACAGGAAGATTCGTTGCATTATAATATAGCATGCATTATATCTCTAAGTCCATGTATATGCATACACATGGGGTATCTGGCTGCAGAGGGTACTGGAGGACAATCAGAGGAGCTCTTGGAGTCATGAATCGAGTGAACATCAAGATGCACGTGTAGGCCACAATCTAGCAAGTTTTGGAATGCGCTTGGAGGCAATTATCCTTTGAACTTGGAGGCTGTGAACAAGTGAACGGACAGAAGTTGAGACAAACTGGAAGGTGATGATCATGTGGACATGAAGGCTGTGATCGAGCGAGGTTGGTGATGCACTTGGAGGCTGGGATTCGGTGAATGCAGAGATGCACTTGGTAGACATAGAAATGGAGTATGGAGAGGACCTTCAAGGCTATGATGATGTGAACTTGGAGGCTGTAATTGAGTGAACTTAGAGGTGAGGAGGCACACTTGGAGGCCATGATCATGTGAACTGGGAGGCCATCATCAAGCAAGGTTTGATATGCACTTGGAGGCCATAATCATATGAAATTGAAGGCTGTGATCAAATGATCTTCGAGATATTCTGATCCACCTGGTCGCCATCATTTTGTCCACTTGGAGGCTGTGATCAAGTGAGTTTGGAGAGTCACATGGAGATCAAGATTGAGTAAACACAGTGATGAAGTTTGTGGCTATGATTGAGTGAGTTTGGATAAGCACATGGAGGGTATGATTATGTGGAGTTGGAGGCCATGATTGAGTGATCTTGGAGATAAGGTGTAGCACATCAAAGCCATGATCATGTGAACTGGGAGGCCATGATCAAGCTACATTGGAGATGTACTTGGGGGGGTGTATTAGATTGAACTCAGTAATCAACTTAGGGGCAGCAATTGAGAAAAATTGGAAGAGCACTTGGAGGTGGATAATGTTAATACAGATGTAAGTGAGGTCATCAGGTGGGTTGGTTTAGGGTTTAGCATGGTGGAGCCACATGCACTATAGTTCCTGTGTATATGTCAATTAGACTCAGTGAAAGTCTGTAACTTTTGTTCAATACAGAGATTCAGCACAGTGGTCATGCCACAACAGGTCATGAGCCCAGGAACTGTGCTAATTTGAGCAATTTGACTTGACTTACATCATTCCTGAAAGGGTCTTCCTAGAGTACGGACAGACTCCACGCGTATCTGGGCGACAAGATGGCCAAATCGACAGCTATCTCGATGAAGACGTTTGATGGTACGGACCAGAAGTGCTGGAATTTGGAAACTTAAATACGCTTGCAGCAGAAACAGGTTCCTGGCATTGTCGACAGCGCAGAGGAACTGCAGGACACAAAGGGCATGACTGAGTTTCAAGCATGGAAGATGCAGCATGGAATCGCGTGGTCTACCATTCTCCTCACAATGGAGAGGTCTTTGCCACAGCAGTATGCTGTTCTAGACGATGCATAAGAGCTGTGGGATCAGCTCCTGGAGAACTACAAGTCGAAGGTGAAGCTGAATGTTTGGGCTTTGCAAGACGAGATATCAGCAGTGAAGTTGAGACATTGGGAGAAGGTGCAGGAATCAGCATCACAGAGCAGGATGTATGGGAACGACTTCAACCTCTGTGCGGAGAGTTTGACCAGTACCATGCCCAAGAGTGAGCACAGCTACTTCCTGGTACAGGGTATAACAAAATATCATGATTGGAGGTTTTTCACCCAATTGATGTATGACAAGATCGACACCCTGGCCGACAATCCACAGGAGGTTGTTACGGAGACGCAAGCCCACAAAGCATGTTTAGAGCAGGAAGATGATTCGGAGGTGGCAGCCATATTCTCAAATCTGCAGACATTGAGTGATTGACAGATGGGGGAATGCAAGTCTCAGAACATATGAAATAGCTATTGCGGGAATGATGCTAGCAGTTCTGAGAGTGAGAAGCTTCGCTGCAGACATACTCAGCAGTCCGATTGATGCCATGAGGCAGGAATAGTGGTAGCAATGGGTCTGGGTAACCTGCCTGCTGACCCGGTTCAGACTGAAAAAATGGTTCTGTTCGGTCTCAGACTGGTCCAAAATGCCAACCCACTACTTCTTGCTGGTCCAAAGCCGGACCCGTACCAGTCAACCTGCAGGTGCAGCCGGCTTGGTTGGACCTGTGGGGTCCAATCTTCGGTTATGCATCCCGGGTCGTTCTCATTATGGTCGCATTTAGATATACAATTGTCAATCATAAAATATTTAGGATGGTACTTCTTTGTTTATTTTGGATGTACTGGCCACCTTGATACTTGAATAATCGGGAGGCACGCTCCCTGCCCTATCCTTGAAATAAGTGTCAACAGAGCGTCAACAATTTTTGGTCTTGCATCTTGGGTATTCTGAGTGGTGATTGGTTGTAGATGGTCATAACTGAGGTATTGGCCTCCATTAAAGGCCATGGAGGAAGCGACACGCTCCCTGCCCCATCTTGAAAATAAGTGTCATCAGAGCATGAAAGACTTTAGGTCTCACATCTTGGGTAATCTAAGTGGCACATGATCACAGACCTTTATTAACAAGGAATTGGCAGCCTCTCTAGGCAGATAAGCAAGCGACATTCCCACGACAGCCTCCTGGACCACAACAACTCATTTCATTAACAATGTTGCAACTACCAGTCAATGAGGGTATTAGCCTAGAAAAACAGTCAAAACATTGTATATAGGCAATGACCAAGGCATCTCGCATTGATTACCCTTCAAGAAACCCCAAACATTGTTGACGCTCGGTTGACACCCATTTTTCTGATGGGGCAGGGAGCATGTTGCTATATCTTTCCCATATAAAGGTAGCCAATACTTTGATTATGTATAGTAATGACTAAATCGCATTTGAATTACCTGACTTACAAGACCACAATTCGTTGACGCTCTGTTGATGCTCATTTCCAGAATGGGGCAAGCAGCGTGTGGCTCTCTCTTTTGCCTATAAAGCCAGCCAATACCAGATTTATGAATGGCCGCAACCGATCGCTATGCACATTACCAATGATGCAAGGCCAACAATCCTTGACATTCCATTGACTTTCATTTTGGGATTGGTGTATCCACAATATGTTATCATGTAATTTGGCATAGTATATCATTAATGGTGTTTTGGCAGCCTTTGTACTGTCTTCATGTACTTTCTCCTTCATCACTACATTGTTCTCTAATATTACATATAAATATATTCTGCAGAAAATACTTCAAAGTGTCCGCTAATTGTAGATAATAATACATTCAAAAACCATGTTCCATTCCATCAAGGCTCGTCTTCACAGTCAGGTTTGCCCAATAGGCTGCTGTCTTCTGCAAAATGGATATCAGCTGCATTACCACGCAGCAGATAGTGTACTAACCAGTCGATGTTCCTTCACCAGTCAGCAAATCTGGATTAAAATCATCATCGCGCTTGCAATCCTTGGCATATGCATCAAGTTTGAAATATTGAGTGCTGGGAAGAGTCCTTTGTATATACACATATCTGGGTGGCACACCTTTGGTTTCAGGTATGTGAGCTCCCACAATATCACTGGGTGACACAGGGGGCATTCAGGGCAGACATGGCACTGTTTCCGGGGTCTCCTGTCCGAGTTGCCTTGTTGGGGGTGCACCCATCCCTTTGCGACTCCAGCATGTCTGGGTATTCTTTGCTGTGCCATTGTGGCAAGGAAGGCAGCCATCTGTTTGATTTTCCCGAAGCATAGCTGGGTGTCTTTCCATCGCAGCCTTCACATTTCAATCCCTTGGATACTGACCTCCCGGCTTCTTCTCTTCTCGGACATCTGTCCGAGGTTTCTCGATCAGGTATTGCATTTCTTATATTGTGGCGCATGAAAACCCTCCTTTGGCCCTTTTGCCCGTATTCAAGGCAAGGCACATGTCAGACTGTTCGAGCGCTACCCGACCTCCTTGCATTGCAATAGTTGCAGACATGTGGAAAACCTATGAGAAATGAGTTGCTGCATCTAGATGTCAGATTCGGCTATTACCTCTACCATATACTCTTCTGTTGCATCATCTAAAGTGGTCAAAACCTGGTTCGTCCACTCTTTGGGATGCTTATCACTAAATTCATCTGCAAAAATCCCAGAGCTGACATCATCATGATGGTTGATTTCCCGTAGTGTGCGGATAAATGCTTTGGTCAACCATGGGGGTTTCCCATTGACGGCTGCGATAACTTGGTCACACAGCTTGCTACGTACACCAGCTGTATGTTATATTATTAGTGGACAGCTATCTACCTCGATACGACTATACTCACATCCCATCGCATGCTGTTTCTTATTCTTGCTGCTTCCAGTTTCACGGACAATTTTGAACTGTGCATCCAACGTCATATTGTTGGTGGCTGCATGTGCAGGGTCGCGGTGCACCGAGTGGTGTCTGCGTTGTAGTTGGGTATCAGTGGGTGGTGTATTGGATGATGCGCCCATTGTTCTGCCCAATTCCGATCCACTCGCACCTTGGTGAGGTGTTTCTGCAGCCATGATTTGCAGGTGTGGAAGTTAAGAGATGATGAAAATGAAAAGAAGTGCGAAGTCCTGAGGAAGATGATAATGAAAAGAAGTGGGAAGTACTGAGGAATATACTGTTAGCTTCAAGTCAAAATGCAATGCGTAACAGCCAACTTCAATGTTCTACAAATGATGAATCATGCCGCATATAGCTGCAGGTTTCATGGGTTTCTTACTGTCCGGAGATTTGCACCAAGTTGGGCCAATGTTGTGATGTTCATTTCAGAGATACACTGATATGAAAGCCCACCGAAATCTTGTATTTGAAAGATATAAATTGTAGATTCTTTGACAGACAGCACGTCTGCTGATGTTTGTCCCAAGAAATCCCCGAGAGCTGACATGAAACATATGCTAAATATCATGTAATGATGTATGGTTAGCATTGCTATTTCGAATGTAGTGATGGTCAGAACACAGATTTCGCTTTGTTCAAGTCGATTAAGTGTACCAACCTCAACATAACTGATGCAGGTTGTCTTCATGTGGTCCATAACTTGCAACATCCAACATCTCTCCCATCAACAAAGTCAACAGAAAATACAATGCTTAATGCTCCAAAAACGAACCTTTCAATGCTAACAGTATGCAAATACTGCAAATCAACAAAGCGCTCCATACAACGACATCCTCAAGCAAATGAAGGCAAGAGCGGCTTGAAAGCAGACAGTGTCCAAGGTCTTGGATCATTGCGCAGCTTGCGATCCGGAAGGAAGCTTGCGGCAGCGAAATGACAACAAACGGACAATTTAAGCAACGAAGAGAATGAGAAATGGATCGAGGTTTGTGTGGATAGAGAGACCGCTGTGGCCACAAAGCGAGATGAAGATGCACAGACAGCAATTATGCAGGAGCAGGAAGATATGAGAAATGCTGAAAAGGCGGGATTGACAACCAGAAAGCCTGAAATAACATTGGAGGAGATGTTGAAGGCCATCGGAGATGTTCGGAGTGACCTTGCATATTCCTACGATGGGGAGGACAGGGAAGATGATGACTATGCTGAAGCAGATCCTGAGTGGGGGCAAGCTGAGCGAAGATGATGAACCAGGCTAGGTGCTGGGCACAATCTCCGGAATGATACAGCATCGCATGGAGCGTTTTCGGCAGAAGCAGATGAAGCTTGACTAACAGATGATACCAGGCTTGGGAGACGCGGCCGACTACTTCTGTGAGAGAGATAGGAAGTAAAGGACAACTGAATTCAAGGTTCCGGCTGTCATTCAACCACAAACGGAAGATGATGCAGCCCTATCTGCACCAGCGACAGTTGGTCAGGATATGGAGACTCTTGATAGGGTCTCCACAAAATCGCCAATGCAGCAATTGACTCCTCGACCAGCGCGTAATCATATCAGGCTAGGTTCACCGAAACCCCGGACTCACAAACGCATTCCATCTCTTCCACCCGCCGCAGCACCATATTCATTAACCATTCAGAAATCAACCCCTGTTGAACTCTTAAGCTTGTACCCCTGCATGTAGCATCTCAAGTTAATTCCATATAGAAATCGGATTCGGATGAAGCAATGGTGATGGCTCCTCCATCGCTGGAAGAGTGAATAGGTACATTGATATTTCTGATGATGTATCTCTTCCATAAACAATATGTGTACCTATTTTGCTAAGTCTCAGCTTGTACTTGATTTCAGCAACCACATTGTAAGACATGATAATGTGTCTGTGCATGTGCAAGGGACAGATGGGCCATGCCAATATTCCAGACTCCAAATTACATTGACTGACGACCAATAAACTTCGTATCGTATTGCTGGTTACTGTTAAGACAGAAAACTAAAACTAAATTCGCAACGAAACTAACAAACAAATTTTAAGTCAGCAATGTCAGACATGTGATTGATGGAGTGGTCAAAGCACAACCCGAACCGGGATAAATGACCACAATCATGCTGCATTCCTTCATGCATCTCAGAGCATAACTCTCGGCACTGACCTGGTGCACATGTTCGAGATGTAGAAAGTTGCTTGTGGTAGGTCATGGAAATCACAGAGAATGAGGTGGATAAGGAATGGTGAGGAAGTCTGGCTATGTATATCAAAAACTAGTGTACTGATCAACATGCGGTGAATTGCCGGCTGAAAGCGCTGTCACGTGAGAGGCCGATGTCATTTTTTGCTCTGATAACGTGTCTAGTGGTGGATCAGAAATTGAGAGGCTTGGAAGTGTTTGGATGCAAATGTATATACATAGAAATGATTTATTGACTGCCAATAATGACTGTATGCATTTTTACTTACACTTGTTGACCATCCAATGACTGTTAGTATATCATTAAGGTGAGCGTCAATGGAGCGTCAACGATCATGGGTCTTACATTTTCTGTAAACACAGGGCTGCATAGTCATATCCTTGCTCAGTGATTCCATTGGCCATTTGTATAGGTTAAAACAAGAGTGACAAGCTCGTTACCGCATCCTGGAAATGAGCGTCAACAATGTGTCCACAAGTTTTGGTCTTGTGAATCTAATAATCAAAATAGGACGTGGTCGCTGTGACACATAATCGAAGTATTGGCCACCCCAAAAGCCACGAATGCGAGCGACGATGTTGCTACTATCTCCTGAAACTGAGTGTCAACGATTCTTGTTGTAGCATCTCAGATACTCGAACTGCTGAGCAATGACTGTACGCTATAATCGAAGTATTGGCCACCTTTATGGGCGACAATGGTATTGACGATATCGCAATCACCTCTTAAGAATGAGAGTCAACTGAGCGTCAATGATTTTTGGTCTTGCATCTTGGCTAATCACAGGGCAATGCAACCGCGTTAACCCATAATAATAGTATCGGCCGCCTGTATGGGCAAAAATGCTACTGACGATATTGCTACCACCTCTTAAAAATTAGCGTCAATGGAGCGTCTACCAATTTTGGTCTTACATCATGGATACTCAATACGCTGTGCATCGGCATTGACCCAGAATGTATGTATCGGCTGCCTCTATGGGCAACAATGATATTGACAATATGGCTACCGCCTACTAAAAATGAGTGTCAACGGATCATCAAAGATTTATCTTCTTGCATCCTGGATATTCTAAGGGCTATGGAATGGCGTCAACCCATAACCAACCTATCGGCTGCCATTATGGGAAAAATACTAGTGAGCATATCGCGTCCACCTCCTACAATTGAGCATTCACGGAGTGTTCACAATTTTTGTCGGGGCTCAGTATGCTACACAGCAATGAACTACATTGCATAGTTCCTAAATTGAGGGTTATGCGGTCAGTCTTTTCAATATGTCCTTGTATACAACTTCACAAATATTCATGCAATGTTTCACAGATTGGACTGTTTTTGCTTCTAGCTCTAGAGTCAATATTTAGGAACCCGCATTGTACTTTACGACACCATAACTTGTAGCAGTCTCTCGAGTCGGATTGCCCAGCTATCAAATTCCTACCACTGATGTCGGATTCAAATTCTTTGAATGCCTCAGTACTAGAGGTTATGATCTCTTCCAAAAATGGACATGTCTTTATTCGTGATTTGATCCACCTTACTTTTCAAATCATCTACGATGCTTGGTGGGCTTCGATCAATGCAGCCTTGGAACGTCCTATTGGTTGAAATAAATGTCGACATACTCCTTCGTGGTGATGATATGTGCACTGCGGAATTGAGGAGACTGGCGGCCCTGGCATCATATGTGTCGTTTATCATCGAGTTCTTCACTATTCATCAGTACATGGGACAGGCTCAATGGGGACACACTTGCTGGCAAAAGCTCACATCGCAAAACCAAACGAATGAACAGAGTCGGAAGTTACTGAATTGACTAGTTCCAAGGTGGATGAAAGAGCTTAGGCCATCCTGAGGAGACAAGGAAGTCGAGGAATTACAATAAGGAGTTTACCAAGGAAATCCATTTTGGACATTCAGGGTTGATCCATATTAACTGAATTGACAGACAAAATGCACCAAACGGCCAGCGAAGGACCATGAGACTTCCGAATTTCACCAAGACACATGGAGTCGCTACCTCATGTTAGGAGCTGTTTTGGGTCATATTCCATGGAACGCTATATCAAGTCTCGAGGTATGATGGCCTTAGGAAGGATTACGAAATGACCTTGTGTTGACGTCCGCAGCAATGCTTAGCAACAATTGCCGGAGGGAATTCTCAGTGTCTGTGGATTCAATTATGAAGCAATTGCCATCACAAAATAAGGTTGCTTTAGCATTAGACCAGTGGACATCAACGAACAAACTAGGAATAACGTGAGTCAGTGCCTAATGTATGGATTGAAATATGGCCTGGTGAGAAGTACAACTCACTTTGGTTGAGGTTGATCGCCTATTCTTTTCCTTAGTCGAAAGCTAAGTACTGATGATAGGTCAAGGGTCAACATACTGGAACAGAGCTAGCTGTACATTTGAAGGACATTCTTGGTCATTTTCTGCTTAGTGACAGCAGTTTCCTTGGCATTACGACTGATTATGCTTCCTCAAATTGCTCAATGACTCGTGAGCTGCAATCAACACTTGAGGACTCCAGACTCGAGAGGACTGCATTGAGGAACCTCATACCATGCATGGCGCATGTCATCGAGCAAGCTTTAGGTGCAGTCATGAGCAGTCTCGGCGTAAAAGGCCGCAACAAGTCTTGGGAAACCCATGAGCATGATCAGCAATTTGGAGAGAATGAAAGCATACACATTAGGATGATTCAAAGACTTCGAAAGGAACGTAATGCCAGAATCAACCAGGTGTCGGCTATGAGACCAGGATTAGCAAAGATAATTGAGAAATTATGTATTTCAAGAGATTTTCATAGTCCTGAAATGAACCTTCATATGGCAGAGAATGCTTGCCATATTGGTTATGCTGACACATGGTCATCGAAACGAGTTCATTGACTGTCAAAAAGCCAAAGTCCGCATCGCAGTACTACCAATTATGGATTTGAAGACACATTGGAAATTGACACTGGAGTTGCTTGAGCAAGCCAACCAATTAGAAGAATTCACCTGCGTGTGGCTCCAGAATCCGAAATCCAGTGATTACTGGCCACTCTTCACAACACAGGATGACTGGACCATTGCCAAGTACATCCTGCAAGTCTTATAACCGTTCCTATACTGGACCATGTGGATGTCGAAGGGTCGTATGGTCACATTGCATCACGATATCACACTTTACAATGACATTAGCGATGATCTGGATGGCGTTATGCGACAGTTAGCGAAGAAGAATACTCCATCGAAGGAAGACCTGTACTTCGCCGTGAAGTTAGCGCAACAGAAGCTGTCCAAATATTGTGTTGAAGGTACTCCAACAATGGGTGTGCTTCTCATTTCAGCACATATCCTCGATCCTTTTCGCAAGTTGCGATTGTTTAGAGAGTGAGACAAGGGAAAGCATATTCATCCTAAGGACGAGACTTCATATACTACCCAATACCAAGAGGCATTTTTTGAGTATGTGGAGAATGAATACTGTGTCTAACATGGACGTGAGCCGGTCATTGAACCCGAAAGCGTACCAAGCAACAATGTCTTCCCCTCTGCAACAGCTTCAGTATCCGGTCAATCTTCCTTTGATCCATATGATTTGTCCAGCTATGATGAAGAATACTTACTGCCTAACAATGTGGCTGAAACAAAACCCAGACAAAGCGATTGCCCAGCAGGCTTATTGACCGCTGCCACGCTCTCTTTGAATTGACTGCCTGAATCACCAAAGCACTGGTGGCGAGATATACCGAACCCCAACGATTACCATTCTAACCGAATGGAGGTTAGCAGTACAATTTGGATACCGGATATCACCGACCGGTGGCGAACAGGAGGAACCACACTCAAAGTAAGCCGATCTCTCTAATGTGGCACAGGACAAATTCGCTTTCATACCACTTGGTGTCAGAGTGGAGGCAAGTTTTTCCCTTGTGTGAGATGGTATCGGCTGGAGGCAGTCAAAAACCATGAGTGAGACCCGAAGTGAAAAAGTCGTTGTTGGGCAGTTTGCTTGAGCCAATAACACTGTATCGGCAGGTGATGACACAGCATTGGATAAAATGAACACAGAAAACGACTCGGAAATAATGAGAGAGGCAGAAGAAAGAGAATTTGCACAGTATGGCCAAGGTCCACGACGTTTTGGAGATATGGTAGGGCCGCCAAAACGTATGTGCTACACAGAAGGAATTTCCTGCTCAAAACAAGCAGAGGACAGTCTTAGGATACTTTTCGGATACGGCAGAGATTGTCACAGCGTCCTGGTCACTGTTTCAACATGATGGTGCGGCTGCATTTAAATTGGCGGAAAGATCACCTTTTCCACCAGCTTTGTCTCCAAAGGTCCTCCATGGAGGATGAACTCAAATATTGAATGTCCACCGAATCAGAAGAATTGACTGCCATCCGGTCGACAGTGATGAGGATGGCACACCTGAAAGCATTTTGGACAATGAGAATTGGCTACACTCAAATCGCGACTTGGATAATCCAAATGATAGACAAGACGATTGTGAGGCAGACAGTGAAATAGATATAGAACGAGACAATGGCGTCGAGGATCCGGACAGCCCAGAGCAGCGGGATGTCATTCCCCCACCAAACATTCCTTGATTGATGCGGCCAATGTGGAAGTCAAAGCAACAGGCTGAAATGGTGTTTGTGATGGTCAATGCAATGGACACGAGGAGGAATAAGGGAATCAAGGAAAGGTAGGACAGAATGTGTCAATATGCTTTACCAACTTCTTCATTTTGCTTGACCGAGAGTGTGATGTAGAGACATAGTAAGGCCGAACAGTGAGCAGTGGCTGGTGAATATCGGATTATAAACAGATGCATAGCAGGCACAATGAATCTTTTTGTAAGATATCTAAATTTTAATAGTATGCGAGTGAACAGAGCAAGAATATTACTCGGCTTGGCTTTGCCACAGGGCCGAGTCTCAATCGGTCAGCAAGACGACCTATAAGTTCAAAACATTAGGAAAACAATTATCGATGGCAGTAGATGTTGATTGGACGATACAATAAAATGAGTGTCAAGTGAGCGTCAACGATTGTTGGTCTTGTCAGGATGGTAATTGAATAGTGATATTGTCGCTGTTAGGCATAACTGATGTATTGGCAGCTTTTATAGGCAAAAGAGACAGCAACAGGATCATTGCCCCATCCTGAGAATGAGTATCAATGGAGTGTCAACGATGTTTGGTCAGGTCAGTATGGTAATTGAATTGTGAGTTGGTCACTGTTAGGCATAACCAATGTATTGGCAGCTCTAAAGGCAAAACAGACAGCAACACATTCACTCCCTGTTAGGGGTTCTCCCTTCATAGCGATAACGGTACATGTTAAGTAATCAGATGAATACATATCGAGTAGTTATGACATTTGTATCACACCTATCCAAGATACTTCAAGTTGGCCAGTAGTATGCTCTTTAGCGGGAGTTCATACTAGTCGCGTGATGACTAAACAGACCCAGAGTTTGGCCAATTATTGCAGCTACCAAGCCTCACTGGAATGAGAGATCATTAGCAGTGCTAGTAGTTCTTGTATTTCTTCACTTTCCGGAACAAACATGACATGCATGGTTGATCATGCATGGCAGTTGATAGTCAATATGCTAGTGAGAGGACACTTCACTTCTACCTGAAACAGGATAGAATCAAGTGGAGCACATTCCAGTCTGAAGAATAGTCTCGGCCTAAGCATGACGTAACTGAGGCAATCATGAGGTCAGCACACGCCTAAAGCGAACACTGCTCATTGGGTTGAGTGGTATGGATCACAATGATATCTCGTATGCGATACCAGCTGACGAGTCCAGATTCTACATTGGCATAGTATTGGATGGTTGCTGAACAAATCTATGACGCATGGATTAGTTTGCATATAGGGAGGTATTAATAGTGATAAGCATTATCAATCGTTTGATTGGTATATGTTCCAACTACCGACTTGCATGAATGCAAGATATCCAAGTTCAAGTCTGTCCGATGCGTTGGCTGACATGATATCATCCAATGGATGGCGTTATTCTCATCAGGAGCGTCATGCATTGAAACCACATTGCTTGCAGACGATCACATATGCGATGCGTGGCATATTATCACCGGGGGTGACAAGAAGCGTGGCCGCGATAACGCTATCCTGAGCGAAGTAATCATTGCAACTAGGTGTGGCCACACAAGACCTGGGACGATGGCTACGGAGAGACAGCATTGCCACGGCCATGAGGGAAACAAGCTCAATCAGCAATCCACAGTCAACACAGAAGCACCGAAGACGATCTTAACATATTATGAAGAATTCTATTCTATTAAACTCTCTTCAAAATTACTTCTCTATTACACAACCGTAACTTTGCGCTTCATGCCTGGACACAGATTGAAACAATCCGAATACACATTCCAGACGAATGTTGAATCCTACGGAGATTTTATCTGTGCTTTAGAAGAGGAACGTTTAACCCATATCTCGCAATGGTTATTCTTTATACACAGTATGAAGCAATTTTCCACCGCGTACATCAATACTTATCTACTGGGTTACTACCAAACAATGAGTCTTCCGAAGAGGGTTGATTTCCTGGAGAGGCGTAGTCCACGAACAGGGCGTGAACATTCATTGTTGGAGGAGAGTTTTTGAAGTCCCAGAGGTACTTTGGAACCAGACGGAGCTTTCCATTGAACCATGCCTGAGTTGACGGTTCGGGTGCATTGACGACCCGGACCACCAAGTTCACAACAGTTCGGTTTGAACCCAAACCCGGACCCAAAGTGACTGTCAGGAACCTTTGCCAACGATATGCGGGAAATGTTGCCCACTATTGTCCACATACAGTACCGGTGGAGAGCTCAGCACTGATAGAGACAATGGCAGTGGCAATGACTATGAGGACGTCATCAATTGAGAACTATTGGATGACAGTTACAAACAGAGCGAGACCATCAAAGGAGAGCTGGTAATTAGGTTATGACACAATTTCACACATTTGCAGCGATGAACAAAAGTTCATACAGTACACAGAGTATACCAACAGAGAAGAGCAGGAGATGTGTACCTTTGTGGAAGGATTGTAGGCTGGGCAATCAGATATAGAGACATATGATTGAGGGTTCAGCTACCAGGATCCTGCAGAAATCACCAAGATGTTATGAGAAATGCATTGCATGTTATGGAGCATACAACTCACTGCTACACTTGTGGCTTACAGATTTCAGGTTGCAGATTGCTCATGTTAACAGCGGTGGGAACAAGATATACATCAAAGTGTCAGCTGACAGTACTGGTTAAGGTTGAGCAAGTCTTATGGGAGTGGGACACCAGATTGCAGGGTCTGTAAGACAGAATGTGAATGTTGCAGGAAAGAAATTCCGAGTGAGAGGATAGGAGCTCCAGGTATGGTTGATTGGTAAGGAGGAGCTCCACGGTTGGTTGATTGGCTAGGAGAAGCTTCCGGCACGGTTGATCGCTTCGGAGGAGCTCCAGATTCAGTTGATTGTTTCAGAGGAATTCTGGGCTATTTCTTGTTAGGGAGGAGGATGTTCAGATAATGCCCGATTTGAATTTTCTTTAGATATTAGTATTTATGGTCGTGACATGGCCCTGCAGCAGTGTGAGGACGGATGTGAGTGTGGTCATCATGTGGTTTGGTTTAGGGTTGAGTGTGGCAGAGCCGCATGCACATTAGTTCTTGTGTTCATGTCAATTTGACTTAGCGAGAGTCAGCGAGTTCAGGATAATTGAGAGATCCAGCACAGCAGTCACTGTACAACTTATCAGCTGGAAGTCATTCATCTGGAGGTGCCTGAGCTAGAGGTTGTTGATCTGAAGGCGGTCAATCTGAAGGTGTTGAATCTGGAGGTGGTTATCCTAGTGGCGCTAGATCGGGAGGGAGGCAGAATGGGAACAGTGACTCCATTGATCAGTTAACTTATATTTGTGGGGATGTACAGAGTAGAGAACAATAGTGATATACACTGAGACATAAGAAATGTGAAAGTCGGTGGGAGCAGAAGATAGTCAATCTTGGGAGAATGTAGTATGGCAGGTATGCTGCACACCGTTAATGCTGGACTTAGAATATACTGTGCATGTGATTAACTCATAATTATGGCACGGACAGAGTGGGAGGAATAACTAAGCTTTGTGTACTCAGATGAAAGTTGAGCTCAGAATGAGAAATTGACAGATAAGAGGAGATTGGGGAAGTCATCATCAGTACCTAGGATATAAGAGAACATTGTATGCAGGTCAAGTTAACATTACTGATTCAGTAGGTGAGTTTTCAGATGTGGTGGGTTAGAATACCAATACATGGTATGCTATACTCAATCTGGCAAGTTGTACACCTGATTCCCACATCCCTCATATCTTCAACATCATTCCCATCGTCATCACCCAATCTCTCTCTCATTCATCATTCTACCATCATCGCAGAACACAATGTTAAGTCATCTCTCTTTATATCTCCATGCCATGATTATGAGTTTACACCAAGTACAGCATACAGCAAGTACAGTATACACTGTGTATAGCACACACCAAGAACAGCACACACCAACTACAGCATGTACTGAGTACAGTATACACCAAGTACAGTATACACCAAGTACAGCATACACCAAGTACAGCATACATTACGTACAGCATACTCCAGGCACAGCAACTACCCAAGAGTGTATGTCTTCCTTTCTTTTGCACGATTCCAAGTTGATTCCTGAATGCAGCTTCAGGTTCCGGTGTGCCTCTCTTCAGATTGACCACCAGCAGCCAGCTCTGCATGAGAGCTCCAAGGTACAGTCAACCTGTCCCATTCCCATGCTTGCTAGTTCACTAACCAATGGGTGGAGTCGTGGTAAGCGGTGCACCTGCCAATTGACGACATCCAGATCGACTGACAGCAGATGGGCCACCTCCAGATCAACCACTTCCATCTACTCTTCCAACTTCCCTCAATCACGTCCCCCAAGTGCATCTCCAAACTCGCTGGATCCTGGCCTCAGAGTCTATCTCTGAAATAACTGGATCCTTGCCTCCAAGCGCATCTCTCAGTTTACTCAATTGCGGCCTCCAAGGGCATATCCAAACCTCCTTGATTTCGGCCTTCAAGTGTATCTATGAGTCCATATGATGATGGCTTCCAAGTGAATCTCTTATTTCACTCGATCTTGATCTCCAAACGCATCTCTCCACTCGCACAACCATGGCCCCCCACGGCATATCTGAGTTGATTTGATTTTGACCTCCAAGTGCATCTCCAAACTTACTGAATTACTGCATCAAAGTGTGTATTTCAGTTCACTTGATCCTCATCTTCAGGGGTAACTATAACTGCTCTCAAGTAACACCTGCAGCCAGTCCAGATATGCTGTCTGCAACAGAATAGCTACATTGATACATAGATACATAGATACATAGATAGATACATAGATGCTAAAACAAACTAAATACATCAGCTTCAAAGTTTTTCAACAAATCAGAGGTTACTACGTTCCTACCTTGTCGCTTGCATCCTATCATTCTCCCAAGTTAGTTTCCTGCATTTCATGGTTCTCCTGAGATTGTCACTGGTCCTCCTGTATCCTTGCAGATGTGTCACCAACACTTCCAGGTGACCCTGAAGGGCTACAGCATCAGTCCAGTCAACTCTGAGATTTGTCGCCCGCACTGCCAGGTGTAGCTGATGGCCACTGCATTAGTGTTATTCACTGCAGCTGTTAACCATCCCGGGATTGTTGTTCAACAACTCCCAAATCCTCCCAGAGGCTCCCGGTGATAGAAATACATTTTTCCGATATATTGCATGCTATAAAGTTGCTAGAGAAATTTTGTTGTATGCCTCAGAATCCACCCACTGATCAAGGATCAGTACTGAAGAAACTATCCTAAAATCCAAACTGTTCTCAATGTTCATTGAGCGGACGTACAGCTAGCATGGAAACTAATGTATTCATTGTAGTACGACAATCAATTGTCATTGTCAACTTCAGGGGCTCATACCTATTGAAATAACACACAATGGGGCATTGATATAGCCTAACAGTAGTACTCATGGCAGTACATGATGAACTATATAAAAGTTAGCTGCAGTTGATGACAAATAAAACCTTCGCTTTTTTGCTAATAATTGTCAGCATATAATGTGCATGAGTATTGTAAGGGACAGGACTTTGATATTCAAGCAAATCAAGAAAGTGGATCACCAGGCGAATATGATTTATCCCTTCCCATTATTTGGTGGGGTGCACTGTGGTTGTGATTGTGACAAGCTGAACTAACTTTACTCACTTTCAAATATTTATCCCTGATGCTCTTATCTAGTCAAAAAACCATCGCCACCTGAGTGTATCATCCATATTTACCCCAATATGCATGGTCACCATTTTTGGAATATAGGTAACAATCACAAGAAACATATTAAATGCTTCTTCTACCAAAAGAAATATTTCAATGAGAACTAACTGGAGCCTCACTATCAACAATATCAACCAATCTTGATGAATAAAGGGCTATTACCTTATGGGATTTTTCAACCAGAATGCTGGAATCTACCCAAGTCATCATGGTTTGACTTCAGGAGGTGCATCTGAATGGCCATCAATAACATCAGCAAAAAATATTTCCGTCCGGGCGGAATGGCTCCGTCAGAGTGGACGCGCTCCGTCAGAGCCGCCAGAGACACCCCGGTGGCGGATTACTCCGCGCCCGGCCTCAATACCACGCGTCGCGTTGCATATCGCCCTCCGATCGCTGGTTCACCGTTCCTTCTTGCTCTGTCGGTCCCCTATTTTAAACGAACGCTCTGGCGTTGTGGCCAACTGTGACCATACGTCGGAATGGGTTCATTGGGTACGCGCTTGCATCGGGATTGCAATGCGATGGGTGACGCTGCGAAAATCTCTCCTCGC
>Ga0307512_10000113_pt1 | contig 102537 bp, 89 predicted proteins | sample 14_EM_MG_FD_200267 | JGI IMG/M metagenome (GOLD analysis project Ga0307512, IMG submission 200267) | Populus trichocarpa ectomycorrhiza microbial communities from riparian zone in the Pacific Northwest, United States - 14_EM | ecosystem: Host-associated > Plants > Roots > Unclassified | place...
TCCCCCTTTCTCCTCTACCCGTGCTTCTCACCTGGTCCATTTCGTTTAGTTCTTTTGCGGACGGCACATAGAATTCCCCCCCAAACTCCTCCCTTGCCCAGACGAAAAAGCTCCGCGATCCACGCCTCCCCACGCATCCACCCACCGTCATCCCAACTACCTGCCCGTAGGCATTTACAACAAAGCTTCCTCAATCCCCCTTTTACAAAGAATATGATGATCGCTTGACATCACTATATTTATATCAGCTTCTAGATCGACAGGGTAAATATATCCTGCGCAGCGGTAATGCTCCCCGTAGTGCAACCTGTCTCTTCCCTACTTTAAAACCTCTTCGCCGACCACGTAGTCGCTATGGCCCCAGAATCCTATGACTCATTCGAATGTAGGTTGAGTGATGAGTATCGGAAACCTGTTCGCAGTGTTCCCAAGCGGTCAGATCGGCCGCCCGGTCATCTATAGATTCGTAGATCGGTCAGGCCCGGTTGCCTCTGAGAAAGCCGCCCTTGGCATACACCAGCCAGGTCAATTTTTAAAAAAGCCTGGGTATCTATGGATATCTGTAGATATCTTCTTTGGCATAGATATCTGCAGATATCAAAAGATGCCTGGCGCTAGGGGATAAGTGGCGGATATCTGCAGATACCTGGCATGTAGAGTGCATATGGTGGATATCCTTGACTGTCTACCGGTATCTATGAAGAAAGAGCGGAAATATAGTAGTATATAAGTCCTAAGATTTCAGTGCTGAGTGGCAATGAATCTTCAATAACCCTTCATTCGATATGAAGTAATCTGGGGGAGCGGTGGAATAGGTAGGTACAGAGCAGGAGAAAGTGTAGGAGAAGGGCTTCACTCTCTCTTTGCGTTTGTAGTTTTAGATGCAATTGAACAGATTTCTTATTGCATCACGTGTCATCCGTAAATATTTACAAGTTACAGTGGCGGCTTCGCCGCCCTTGGGAGGCGCCCAGATAGATCGTCTCCAGCTCGACTCCCAGGTATGCCAAAAGTCGGGTGCACTTCCAGATATGATATCAAGTCCTGGCAGCCATTTTCACTGTGCTAGAACATGTAAAGATAATCTAGTGACATCTATGACTCCATTTGTGTGAAGGAAAAAAGTTGAATGTGCCATCTGTCCTCTCTACCAAATACCACACTCATGGTGCCATGCCACCCTCCACATCAATAACTGCCTGTATCCAGGTGAATATCCTACTAAATAGATTACCCAGCCACTCTGTTGGTTGTTTTGTTGTGGGGTGTTGCAATGGAGAGGAGAAATGGAGAAAGGAATCAAGGCCACAGTAGCAAAAGGAGTGAGGCTCTGTGAATTACTCAACCACAGCTGAAATACCCAATGACCTGTGTACACTCAACTTCAACTTCTACAGTACACTCACTGTACAAGTCCCAAGCCCACAAGTGTATCTCTCCAAGTCTCTGTGAGTTTGTACTATTTCTATGGCCAGAGCAATTATTGTCAGCTGAAAAGAAGCTTTCTGCTCAGCTATTTGAATCAATTGAAATCCAATGATGTCACCAAGTTTTGCTCTGATCACAATATGTTCTAGGGATGAAACATCCATAAATAGGTCCTATTTCACTTCCCAGTTGCCAATTTACTCTATTGCAAATTCTCCTCATACTACTGTACAAAAACATTACAATAAAAGTATTAATCCACAACCACTCACCCAATATTAAAGATATCATGAATCTGAACCTGGGATGTGAAAGCAGGTATAGTTATACACATTTTGTGTATATCACACTTTGTTGTCAGAGTGCAACTTGCAGACTTAGATTAGTGGGTCATTTTTGATTTGAGTTCTTGTGGTTTATACTTGCCACTATCAGCCACTCAGCTACAGAAGTCTGACCAATAAGAATCGAAAAAGACACATGTCGTCTCCTTATACGAATAATAGTTCGGTCAGATGAAGGTTTTCAAAGCCCGCCCTTGGCGTAGACCGGTCCGGTCGAAGGCCATATCTGACCGGACTGACCACTTGGGAACACTGCCTGTTCGAGCAACGGCGGAGCCCGGGCAAATAAAACCGATATCTTTCATTCTCTTCAGTGAATTAGAGTACGTATTAGTGGTTATGGGGTCGGTGTAGGTTCTCCAGTCGGCGTATACCGCCATCCCAAAAGTATGTTGCTCTCGTGATTCGATCCTTTGCTTTAGCTCTCCATTGAGTGCCTCTAATTCGAGTTCGGTAGCGTTTTGCGATTCAGAGGAGAGGTCGAAAGCATTAAGACGTTCTTGGGTGACATCTATCCTGCTGTGGAGAGAATGTGTATTCCCACAAGTCGCATGATGCAGGCTGCAACATGGCACGCGGTGCGCTGTTATTCACCGGCCTGTCGGCGACATCTTTCGGTAGCGAGTGGAAGAATAGATGTCCTGAAGTGACTCCCAGAAGTCGGCCACTAGATTTGCCTCGAATGAATCCACCTAGTGTCCCCGCATCGTCTCTACGCGGATGCTCCTCACCAATACTGACGCCGCTCATTACTGTCGGATGGTAGAGGAAGTTGACTCTGACTCCTGCGTACTTATCGAACTGACCGCTCCAGTACTCGACCACAAGGTGCAGGTGCTGCAAAGGTGGGGGTGACGTCATGGAGTCGGGATCCTCCACCAGCACCACGATAGTCCATACCGAATCGTACAACTTGAGCGTGATGTAGTACCAATTCTCAGTACGTTTGAGATGGTCCTTAATTGCTGTGACTGCGACATAATAATCTATCAGGACGTTGGCGGGGACATGTGTGGGCTGTTCGTAGTCGTGCTGATTTGACAAGACTGGTAGCGAGCAGTACGAGCTACTCATGGATGTAACAGAGGATTGTTGAGTCGGAATGCCTGCCTTGCTTGACAGGGTTGGTGGGTTGTCGATAGTTATTCCTTCGTAGATGGCAGACAAAACTCCGCTTCCTTCCTGTCTTGAAGAAGATATGTTTTCACGTTAGGAAGTGTGATCGACGCTGATTCCTTCATAGACAGTGGATTTGGCCTCAACGGGTACGACTGGTGGGAGGGGGAAAACGGGGTGGCTCGTAGCGGGAGCACCTCGGAATGGAGGAATTGGAGGCGAGGGCATGGACGCCGATTTGAACAAGGTGGCTGTCAATTCCGTTCCATGGCTGTTGGCGACCGGGTCCCCAGATGGAATAGCAAAGACGAGAGATGTTGAAGACGAGGATGAGCTTGAGTCTGAATACCGAATGGGTCTCGGAACCTTTCTCGGAGACGGAGAGACGTCAAAGCTTAAAATAGTTGGGCTGTACTTGCGCTTCGCTGGAGCGGGCGTAGTATGACTTGCACGAAGTGGAGTACAGACTGCTGAGGCCACACTGTAAGCGGTGAGTTGTGGAGAGAGAATGAGTACGACTCTAGGTTGTGATGGTTGTGGTTCTGGAGGTTGGAGTAGAGTAAGGTTGAAGGTGGAAAGGTAAGAGTACGTTTGGTTGGGGGGAGGATATAGTTTAGCTCCATAGGTTGTGATTTGATCTGGAACACGTTTTGCACCTGCTTAAAACACTAAGTATAAACTCCACTTTGCTTTCTTGATTTTAGACCCGCTATTCGTGAAATGAACGTTACCACAACCACCCACTAAGACCCCCCCTAGAGTAGCACCAATTGAGAGTTAACTACCTGGAGCTTCAATACGTAAATTCTCAGCCAGTGTTTGGCAATTCTGTGTTGTTGAGTGTCAGGTAAATGTGTTGCATTTGAGCTCTAGTGGGGCTGACCAGGACGAAGATTTATGGTAATTAACCCTCCATTTCCCACCCATAAGTCCCAATGTTATAGGCAACAAGCTATAATCTATTCAGATGTCTCTGGAGTTGATGAGTATATCAAATATAAAAAGTCTCGCTCTAAATTAGCTTCATGGGACATCACTCGACCGATGCGATCGGCAATCACCACACCCCACAAGTCTACCAAGCCACAATGAACCTTCTAACCTCTGAACATGGTACTTAGACATGTGTGTACTGCTTGGGTAGAAAATTGGACAACTCATCCCCACTCAGGAAAGCACAGAAGTTATGGGGTTTGTTGAACAGGGTGAAAAATGGCAGCTTACAGCTCAGTGTGCAGCCAAGCAGTGCTCTACGCACTTACATTCTTTATTTTTATATTACCAAGTGTGTGTAGAATTATTTTATTTCTTCTGGGCTCATTTGGCTGAATTGTGGTTGTGAAAATGGGATTTTACAAGCGGGCCCATTGGTGGGTCCAAACCCGCTTACCGGCAAAGGGATAAAAATGAGGAATTGACTGTAGTACACCGATCGGAAGACCCAGTCGCTGATGAGTACAGACGGCCAGGTTGAAAAGAAAGTAGTGTCTCAAGTGGACAGATCGACTACCCGGCCATCTGTAGATATACGTCTCGGCACTGACATCTAGTAGTATCTGCAGATATCTTTTGAGCTAGGAGATATGTGAAAATACTCACGTGGCCGGGAGATACCTATAGTTACTAGGGTATAGAAACATCGTTGCAAGTAAAACTGTCCAGCTATATGAAAGTTGGGCATCCTCCTCCATGACCATCTACCATATCTCTGTTGGGTGGAAATCATGCCGATACTTACAAACCGGTTAGATGAAGCTTGGAAAAGCTGTACTTGGAATTGACCGGTGGCTGTCGGGCTCCTAAAAGCCTGGAGTAGTCCGATGGAAGATCAAATCTGGTAGGACCGACCAGTTGAGAACACAGAGAAAGTTAGTTCGTAAGCTCAAGGAAGGCGAGCGCGAGGCTTCGTATAACACGGTATACTTATGATCGTAAGAACCCGATTCTGTGCACAGCCGGTAGCTGCTAAGCAGCCTACAGATTAAACCGGCCTGGCAGCATTTAGTGGCTCCCCTCGGCACAAGTTCGGGGCCCTCGCCCGTAATTTCGAAGGGCAGCCCTAGCCTGTAAAAGTAGGGGCTGTATCGCTAATACAGTTAGATATTATTCGCAGATTAAGAGAGGCACCGAAGATATCTACCAGGCCCGAACTGATTGCTACCACTCATTATCTACGGTGGCACCTCTTGCGATGCCCCCAGGAAGTGATACGTGTGCCGAGCGAACACTGTGCAGCTGTGTAATACTGGAAACGGTAGCGTGCTGGATCAAGGAGGCGGGGAAACCGCCATGCGGATATACTTGACGACTGCAGCACTGTCTCTGCCATAACGAAAACCAAGTTGCAAAATTCACGAAGATGTTAGCGGAGTATAGACCGGATGTTGTGGACTTCACTAAAACTCTGCAACAAGATGTCCAATATTGCTTCAGGATGTTGCAAGACCATCTAAATCGTCTCTCAATCATCGCCTCTCAATCGTCTCCCAATAATCATGACTACAGTGAGAGAATTCCCCTTCTCCTTTTCAAGTTCTCATTATATAATGTCATGTACACAAACATAAGGAGGCAGCTTCCGAGCTTACCTACCGAATCACCCTTGACGGTGGAACAGGCGATTTTTGGCATCAACAAGCCGGTCTGGCTTTATGGTCAACAAGCTGGTAGAATTGGTAGTCGCAGATGGATTAGATCAAGCGGTGCCTGCAATCATTGTGGAAGAAAATTTGGAGGTGTGGTTGCTGGTTCATGATTCCTGTCTTCTGGTTTAGGCGGTGGGATTCGGTGGTGCTACTGGCGGTGATCGATGCGACGATCCGCTCCAAATTGGTGAAGTTGCGCCAGGAAGGGAAGTACCAACTTTACACTAACAATGATATTTGGTGCTCTGGGCCTATATCACCCCAAAATCCTCAGAGGTACGAAGTCATTGCAAATGGTTGCAGCATAGCTCCGGAAGAACAGGTATGGTCTTCCTCCTTCGGAGCTCTGAGTTGATAGACAAGATGGCCTCCATGAGCAGACATTACGGCTGAGGACATCATGGGAATGGGGGGATTTGGAATCTTAGCTATGGCGAAACGAAGAAAGAGGAATAGAGCACATCCATGGACTGTTGTTCAACAGATGGAGGAAGAAAACGCCCAGTGGAGTCACGGAAGCTGTTTAAGCCCAAGCAAGTGACACATTCGACGAGCGCTACGCAAAGCATATGAAAGTCCCTATTTTGATGCTACGAAGTCTCGATAAAGGGTATCGGTAGTTCGAATGAACGAAGGTCTCAGAAAGCCACTTCTAAACTTTCAAACAAGTGTAAACTAAGGGTGTAGATGGGTCTCTAAGGGCGTCCTGGTCGACGGTGATCGAAGCACTCAACCCTGCGACTAGAACAGCGATGAATTACTGTGCTTGCATACTTGGGGCTCCAACATCCAAAGCTTATCCTTCAAACAGGCCAGTACTCTTGAGGCAAGATTTCGTCCTATAACACGATGTGGGGAGACGGGGATATCCACTTCCCCTCGAGGATATGGATACCGCAATTCTTCACAAGGCAATTGAGAGTCGGTATGATTCTAGGGTTCCCAGTGAAGAGATACTACCCCAGGAACTTGATGCCGTTTATGTGGTTCTGTGCCTTTGATATCCCGCTGGGGTGGGAATCAAACTTCTTGATTGGTATAGTACATAACAACTACTTGGGAAACAGCATCAAGCGACCCTTGCGTCGGAGTATACTGTCTTGGATAAAGATGACGCGCGTAACAGGAGTACCGAGGCACCTGCTACAAATGAAGCTGTTGACAGCAACGAAGATTGTACTCTACAAGCAAAAATGAATCCCCTTAAAAGCTCGAGTGATGATACACTGTAGAAGCGTAGGTCTAGAAGCTTCGAAGCCTCGGGAATAAGAAATATATGTACTTTGGAGTCTAGCACTCGACTAGTCTATTTATTATCATCAATACCTATATCTTGCTCCCCTCCAAAGCCCTGAACGCGGGTTCTCTTTACCGACCTATTTAAGGGGGCTCCTTGTGAGCATACGCGTCACCGCCCAAACCACCCCCAGTAAAGCACACAAAATCTAAGCCTGCTTCTTTTTCCAATCCTCCACCAACCCGACATAATCCTCCGGCCCATACGGCTCAAAGCACTCACTCACAATCCCTCCCTTCCTCCTTACATTCAACCCCAAATCACCCAATAACAAATCGATGTACGGTACCGCATCAAACACAAAGTCCGGGTACCGAACCCCATACCCACCTGGGCACCTCCACCTCCCGAACCTCGCGTGCAGCGTCGTCTCCCACACAACCTTTTCCTCATCCGGCATCGAGAGATTCCTGTCCAGATATGCCGTTATCCACAGTGCCTGCGCCTGCGCTACTATCGATGTACTGATCGTCTGCATCATGCCGTTGAAGGCGATGGTGCGGTCGTTGATGAACGCTGGAGGGACCATGAAGCGGTAGAGGGTGAAGCCGCGGTTGGTGGTGGGAGAGAGGGGGGTGAGTTTCGAGCTAAGGGTGGGCTGGGTTCGGAGGATGGGGAAGCGGGTGAGGATTTCGGAGTCCGCCTGCTGCACGGCGGGGTTGGCGGCTAGGGGTTCTTTGGAGTTGTGCGGGAGCCCGAGTTTGGCGTCGATGGAGGAGCCGGAGGCGGAGATGAAGGATACTGGGGGACGTAATTTCCAGCCGGTAGAGCAGATTAGGGCGTCGGCGGGGAGGGAACGGGAGGGTTCGCCGGTGGAGGAAGGAGCGAGATGAACCGTTTTTGAGGTGAGCTTGGTGATGTCGCGGATGTGGACCGAGATCTTGCCCTCCTTCACCAGGTCGAAGAAATCGGTGGGGTAGTTTAGGATGCTGAGGCCCGCCGCAACCCAAAATGCGTCGACCCATGGCTTGAGCTTCGCCGTCTCGGGATGCTTGTCGTAGCCATTGAGGTAAATCATGTCGCTGGCGAGCACCGCCCAGAACCGCCTCGTTATCCAGCGCCCAATCGCCGTCCCGTGGAGGAAACCTCTAGCAATACCGAACCCATCCGCACCGCCCCATATGCACGGACTAAACCAGGTCAGGAAGCGCGTAGTCACCAGCTTCTCGAGCCACTTCTTCAGCGGCGTCACATATGGCGGCGACATCCACACTGGCCCGTGGCCCGATTCCCGGATCACCCAATCGACGTGAATTCCCTGTGTCGCAAACGTATACGCCGCATCCCACGCCGACTTGGTCCCGCCCAACACAACCACGTTCGCAGCCTCGGCAAACAGCAGCTCCGAGTGTCCCCGGAGATCGCCGCAGTGCACGATCACCGCGCCAAACTCGTCCGCCCCGACAAAATCCGGCACGAACGGCTCTGACGTTAGGCCCGTTGCTACCACAAGCTTTTGCGTCGTTAGCTTGTAGTTCTCCCCAGTAGGTTTCTCAACCGTCAACGTCCACTCCCCCGCCTCAAGCTTTTCCGCCATCTTGACGTCCTCCGAGAACCGGCACAGCTTCAGGATATCATACTTTTCGGCGTAGCTCTTGAGGTACTCGTGCACGACGTGTCCGGGGATGTGTTCGCCGGGCTCGACGCCAAACGCGTTGTCGCCGGACATGGGGAAGTCCGAGAATTCGTAGGTTCCTAACATGTTGTTGGTTTTGAGCCCGGGGTATAACCGGTGCTGCGCCCACACGCCGCCGATGGTCGGTGACTTGTCGAGGATTACTACACTGGCGGTGGGGTTCACCGAGAGGTACGTTTTGGCCGTGACGAGACCGTGCCAGCCTGTTCAGAGATGGCAATCAGCCTGCTACTGCGGAAGGAAACTCATGAGAGTAAGGCTAGGAGAGAAGCTTGGGGATGGGGCAACGAACCAGCGCCGATAACCACGAGCTCTACGGGCGCAGTTTCCATTGCGATTGCTTGTGGGGAGATGCTTAAGTCAGCCAGAAGTAAACGTTTGTACAGAAATAGAATAGAGAGGGCAGCGGTCGTGCGACGGGGATGTTAAGTGGTGGGTGCAGGGTCCTTATATCATGCGTATGCTGGAAAACCGGATTGTGCTAAGGGCGGTACTATGAGAATCCCTGCAGGTACTTCAGGTACCTGCCGGCAATGAATACTCGCTCGGCAGCTATGGTGTCATTACTACCTACATATCATGATGTCCGCTCATCTGCTGAAAGAAGCAGAACACATGAGTTTTATACAAGCTCAATTTCATCACATAGGCACCAGGTGTCTGTAAGCACTGCCGGTGCCTGGAAAATCATGGCGGATTTACGGATGCCTGCTGGTATCTCCCAATTCATGCAGTCCCTAGCGGTACCGGTGAGTACCGGTAAGTTCATGGGTACCTAGCGGTGCCTATATGCCTGGCGGCTTAGCATATGTTAGGCCGGGCCTATGTAGGTATTGGAAAAATCAAGACCGGGCCTGGCACTCAGGCATGCCTATAGGTGCCAGCCGGCAGCTTGGAAACACTGAAATTATCAAGCAACAATTTGGCCTTCTTATTTGAGAAATCTCGGTTTAGGCAGACTCTAATGCGTAAGCCTGGAGGTTCTTGTTGGGGTAATCCAATCACGACAATAGATATCTTTCAATAGAAGAAATGAGATAGAGTACTACATCGTGCGCCTCAAGTACTACTCAACATTCGGTCCGTTATTGCGTGTTTGGGTGATTATTCTAGACGAAGCTATTATAACTGAAAGGCGTGGTAATTCATCCACTTCACCGATCATTCGTCATTTTTAGCTGAAGCCCAATGATCCAATAACAGCTGGACTAAATCAGAGTCTTGTAAATGCTAGAAAGATGTAGAGGAGTCTTTAGGTCGTTATGGTATAATTGACATTGGCACCGAAACCCATTAATATCCGAACAGCTTCAAGTCTTTTCGAGCATGCGGAAGTAACTGTGTATAGGAGCAATAACTGGTGGAACGAACACACCTTTGCTCTCCTGGCTCAATCCAACCCACAGCGAGGTGAAGAGCTGACATTCCACCCCAACCTCGATCATTAATCCTCAAGTCTAAGCGTAACGAGCTGATCAGGCGCGCTTGGTTCAGCTTGGCTGTACGATATGTTGCAAGCATATTTTGTTCAATGTCGGACCCGTCATGATGCAATTGAATGGTAACTTCTTTTCCCCAGCTATCACTGCATAATTCATGGCATTCATCGGATATGGGAATTCAGGTGCTGTAGTCCTTTTGTTGGCACCGTACTCGAGAAGTAGATTAACTATATGCAAAAACTCATGTCTGGCTACAATGTGTAGTGGTGTTTCCCCGCTGGCATTAAAAGCGTCTGGACTGACAATTGTATCATTACCCAGAAGACTTTCTACAGTGGATGTGTTCCTACCTTCCACTGCTTGGTGTAATGCTATTGTGAAACCGTTGTGGCCATAGACCGGCCATGGCCAAGTAGTAACCTATATAGGTCCCCGCCATTCCAGGGAATGCATGTAGTATATTCGACTAAGATTCTATCAACCCTGTGCATTTTCAGTGCTTGCGCGTTGACAGCCGATGGATATGCACGCGCAAGATATACCCCACGACCCAAGTCGTTGGCCTCAAGCGGCAAGAAGAAATTCATTACCAACCCAAATCCCCTCATCAGAGCCTCTGTGTCGTACTGGTAGTAAGGCTTCAGGTCGATAGGTTTCCTTTCAAGGAGGAACAAGAATTGTGGGGCGCCCTCGCCAGCCGCCCAAAGAAGTATAGGGTGATGCGGTAGAGCCTGCAGTTGTTCCGGATTTGGCAACCACGGACGGAACTCAAACATCAGTTGCCTCTCAAGTACCAAAGTTTCGAAAGCTTCCTACGAATCGGCGCTCTCGGGAGAAATTTGTTTGTGTGCCATACCTAGTTCTCGAGAATGTATTCTAGCAGCCGGTACCTCTTCTGCAATTCTTGCAATGGAGAGCACGCATTTAAGTGTTGCTTATAGTTGATATTACAGGGTAGTTTCGATTTAGGTCTTCATCTACGAACACGATTACATATACGGGTTGCTGCTGCATCGTCAGGTTGAACCGGGATATTGCATCAGATTGCGGCTTCCAACACTTGCATAAGTGGGTTTTAGCGGCTGACTTGCGTCTAGAAGTCCAAAAATGACAGTACGTTATGCAAACTTCTCCCAATTCCATGCTAGCTCGGGAAGGGTCGAAGCCGAAGTTCCATACCTCTGAATCGCCCTGGATAGACAACAAAAACTGTTTTGACATAGCGTGTGTGAAGTGGATTGCATCATCATCTTGCAAAACGACAAGATTCAGACAAGCTTGGATGACTCGCGAATCGTCAAAAGGATCATGCTTTTCCGGCCATGTTTGATCTGTAGCTTGTATAGTTACCGCCTCAAGCCTCAAGCAACTCTTCGACCATCAACAGTCTTTTGGCGTAAGTGACCCATTTGAAGATTTTCTAAACCATCACGCCGTGCTTTGACTTATTAATCTTCTTCAAAACCCGAGCGTAGGTTTCTTCGAGGTCTTTAGGAAGCTCCCGTAGGGCTTTCCGAATTTCGTACTCCGAATTTCGACCTCCGAAACCGCCTCCATGATGAATCTGGAACGAAACGTAAAAAAACCTCAAGTCTTCTTAATGGTCGAGGCAAGGTGGTTGGAAGAGGGCTACTTACATTCCACAAGCTTTGACAGTCAAAGTGCTTGATGATGTCGTTCGCCAAGTCAAGATTCCGAATCTTCAGATCTTCGGCCAAGTTAGATTATATTGTTTCTTTAACGAACCGCGAAATATCAAAGATACTTCGCTCTAAGACCTCTATAATTCTGTAAGTACTTATAGCACGCCTGATATCGCTCATCTCCCGACTGGATAAGAAAACTTTGACTTGTTGGTCTTGTTCCATCAATCTTTGAATTCGTTGAAAATTGCGGCACGATCCTTTGGCTCGTACTGGTGGAGCGCATCGAACACGATTGAAACCCTCTTCACGGTGAACAGGAGAAGAGTGATCATGTCCTCAATCTCCAATTGCGATGTTTCATGTTCGTCATCAAGTTGCTGCACCGCCTCGAGTAGAATTTCTGTTCCAGCGATGATTTACTTCACAAGGATCCCCATGATCTCCTGCGTCAAGACTTCTGAGATTTTGGTAGTCGGAAAAGATGTATGATATTGCACTGTTGGCTTGATAAGAGGTTTAGTAAGCCAGCGCTGTAAAAATAACTGTCTGTTAGCCCCGAACCAACACATACTGGCCGTGCTGGGACGTGTACATCGCGATTGTCTTTCCGCAGACAGCAGAAAAAATGACAGTAAATGATGGACTCAAACATACAAGCTGGGAGGACAGACGTATACCGCAGCACCAGATAAGCGAAGACTCTGTTCCATTATTTCACGCTTTAAATTCATCTAAATCTGTTAACCAGCTTCCAGTGCCAGGGTGACGCTTTTGCGCGAGTTTCTATATATTCGGCGTAATTCCACTGCTGGCAGTCGCTTAAGAAGCCTTGTTGTTGTTGTTTATTCATACTGTGTTTACTCTAGCTAGAGTATGACAGGCCCTTATCCCCTCCGCCTCCGGGCGAGCCGGTTAGATGGCGGAGCTCCCACCTACTACCCTTCGTCCCCGTCTTAAGAAGCCTTCGGCGTTTGGTTCATGCCCCACGACAAGGCTAGCGACCATTCACATTGTCCTCTGTTAACTCCATTCCAGCTTCGCCAACCACATTTGGCCGACATCCGTTTCTTGCTCCACTAGCTCTTTACGGCGCTGGAACTTCTCCAAGGTTTCGCTGAATTGCCGCTCGAAAGGCCACCAAGCAACGTGCAGTGTCAGGACAGATATGGGGATGTATCCTGAATTCATGAACAAACGTATGTCAGACGTAGACCACAATAATTTAAGATGGTCCTATACGTACCGAGTTGCTTCTCTAACTTTCTAAGAATAGCGTTGACCTTCTCTCAGAACGTCACGATATCCAAGTATGCATCTGTGAAGTCAGAATTAGAATCAGACTTTCGCGGTTAGGACACAGGTTGCAGTTTCGGGCGAGTGTACCACTGATGCTATGAAGTAGCTGTTGATGGTTTGGGAACAAACGTTCGTAATCGCGAAACCTGGGGAGAACATCGCCAATCCGCGCCAACATCTGGGCCAACTTATCGAAGTACTTATTGTATTCATGCGCAATCTCCTTCTTCAGCTCGTTCAATCCCAATTGCAGGAAGTAACACAACACGGAGACTGCCCCATATAGGACCCATTATCTCCGAGGCAGTCCTGGCGTAGATGCCGATCGCTTTCCGTTACTGTGAAATCGTATCGTATAATGGCTCTAGCGACCGTATTGCCTTTCGAAGCGAACTAGTGTCTTCATGTGCGCTTTGTGCGGCACTGGCGCCGTAGAACATGTTCTCTAACGTCGCGTTTTCGAATAAGATACGCTTAGAGGGTGAAAGGTCTTCCATATACCGCTCCCGCGCCATAGATCTATGATCGCCCTAAAACCGAATAAGCCCATAGCCGTCGATGAAATCCCAGAATAGATAGAAGCATACCTATTCATCTTACACTTCAATGAGTCAGTCGTTCTTCAAGCGGGGGCGTAAATCGAAGTAGTAGCTTCTAGGAACCTAATGGTGAAAGCTGGACATGTTCAGCCCCAGGTGTGTGCATAATGCAACGCGATCAGATTGGTTGTGTTTCGCTTTCTGCAGGGTTTTTTGAGCGACCTGCAGCTTGTTCTCGTATATACTCGCGAATCAAAGGATTTGAGGCTGTAGCATTGCAGGATGCATATTCAATAGCGAAGAGGCGTAACGCAACAGAAATTAATCAGTGGGGAAGCTACTGCGCCATTATACCTAGCAGGATTTATCTTTGCCGTCACATACTCAGTATACCCGGTAATGTAATGCAAGGTCATGCTGGCCAAGTTTCGGGATAAAGAATCAATTTCGTTGGCGGTAGGCCGGATGACTTCTAACATTTGGATACTCGAGGATCCTGAGAAACTGAATGGGAGGGGAACGAGGAGTCAGGAAAGCTCGAAAACAAAGGAGTTTAGCCTTGGGCGAAATAAGTCCTACTTTGAAAGAACATTCAGTAAGGGTCCAGGGTTAGGGCTTATGGCTCAAAATCCATAACGGTAAGCTTTAAGTTCCAGTTCACCATCATCTTTTACGCACCACTCACCGTGGCCGCCACATTCTCCCACGTCTTTACCACTGCCACTCCCTTTGCCGGCACCCTTCTCGCGCTCCTCGACTTCCGCACAACCCTCACCCTCTCACTCAGCTCCCAGAAATTTGCCCGCCACATCAACTAGTCTCCGCACGCCTACACTCACCTCGACCTAAGTGACCCGCGCGCCTCCTCCGCTCTCCGTCGTGTCATAGATTCTGATCGGAACCACCTTTACAGCAACCTATTCTACCTTCGCGACTATCTAACTCGCTTCCACCATGTCACTTATGACACTTCCTATCATGTCCGCATGGTCCTTCCTGAGATGGCACTACGGACGTTGGTACTAGACCGAGGTGTTAGGGTTAAGACATTACGGCTAGATGGAATAAGAGTAGAAAGGGATTTGTTGAAGAACGTCCTCCAGACGACACGAGACATTGGAAATCTTGAGGTGGGTGTTCACACTCGGTTGCACGCTAGGCGAGTTGTTGAGGTACTGCAAGAGGTGGAGATGCCACGGTTGAAGGAGCTACGGGTACGTGCGTCTTTGTCTCGATTTTTTCAGTGCTGAGAGGGGCAGGTATGGGGTATGGGACAGGGGCGGCATCGGGCAGTCTTTGAGCTGGCGAATAACTGGACGGGAGAAGACTATAATGTAGTGACGACCCTCGCGGTGGAGGCGGAGAAGATAGGACTGTAGGTATATTACACTCTATTTGAACGAGGGGCACACCAGGAACCGTATCGCGCTTGTGGAAGAGAAAGAGTGCATGCGTTGCGGGAAAGCAGGGCGTGAAATACACTGCAACTAGAACAAGAGATAGATGTGAGAGCGAAAGCACATGTGCTAGCCACAGCAAGTATGTACACATACTCCCTAGCAACGAGCCAGCTCACTGAGGAAGTTTTATTGTATCGTCTGCCTGGCGGGTATGTTCCCGCACAACGACGGCACGACCGAAGTCTCCATGTCTGCCCACGGTACTCCCCTCATCTCCTCACCCCTTCCGGATCCTCCTGGCTAATGCCATAGCTGCAACGATTTCACCACCCCCGCCCCCTGCGCCGCCTGTACCCAAGACTATCTCAAAATCCGTGCTAGATCCCATGTCCACCTACTGTTGATAACCCAAGAATCTTACTTCCCAGTGCGGTGCTATTATTGTAACGGTTGGATCATAGCCGCTTCCGCTGTGACAATTGCTGGAATTGCGCATGTCCGACATGTGTCGCCACCGTGAACTGGGGAGCAACTCGCAAACTACTGGAGGGAGTATAAGAGTACGTATAAATCACCTAACAAGCGCTTTTTAGAGCACTTGTATCAGTATTATGGGACTAGATGGAACGATGGAGAGGCGGGCGATGTTTTGTCTGTTTGGAGACGGCTAGAAGCAGGAGATTCTGAGAAGCCGAATGATAGTAGTGTTGCGAGAGCACTGCAATCGATGATGCTAATATTAAGATTTGTGAGGATTGTAAGCGCCCGGTGCTATATTTTGATGATGATGGATCTGGAGATAATAATATGGTGGACGCTATGTTTGAAGGCTACGGCTCTTCAGTGGGAAGTGAGGATGGTGATTCGGATGAGTGGGAGGGTGATTCGGATGAGTGGGAGGGTGATCCGGAAAGCGACTGTGAAATTGAGACTATGAAGTAAGCATGAAAATTGATAGTTCTGCAGCTGGTAGCGAATGGAGCTGCTGCCGCCGTCTGGGAAGTCAAAAGGCATAGCTACATAGCTTTAACCGTTCAGAAACTAAACACTACCTCATGTAACATTTTCAAGAATAGTGTAACTAGTACTGCACACAGGCTACCGCTACAATAGGACTTATGCCAGTCATTTTTGCCTCTAACTGCTGTTGTCATCTATCTCATTACTTTTGCGGCTCTGGCAACGGTACTGTAAGGTTTACATGTACTCTAAATTAAATCATAACATCTCACTCGTTAACAATGAGAGTAGTTGTAGAATTGTGCGATGCAGATGAAGTCTGTTGAACTATCTAACGGTAGAACCTATGCCTTATACAATGAGAGTCTAGAGGTTCCGGGGAGATGATGGAACGGTGTTCGGAATGGCGGGTGGTGGCGAGTGGCGAGTGGCGGGTGGCGAGTGAGTCTAGCTAGGTGTGGCACACCGGCAGGGTTCAGAGACTAGAAAGGGCCCTAAAGACAACCTCTTTGATCGCAACCTCATAGCGAGCCGCAAGTAAAGGCGATTTATTAATTCGTACCTCTAGCCTTATTTCAGAAAGCAAAGAATGAACGATGCTCTAACTCTCCCTCTAAACTGAATGAAGCTTGGGTGTTGAAAGCTGGTTTAGGACGGCTATCATGAATTCTCATGTGGTGACCGGCGTTCCAGACAGATGAGACCTGTCAGCTTTTTCTTTTGTGGTGATTACATTGTGATAAGATCTGATTCTGATAAACCTATGAGAGGGTTAGATTAGATAGTTAAGTGGATTGTATGTATATAATTGGTCATGAGTGACCGCGATATCATGCAGATATATCGAGTTGCTTCTGGTCAGTATTGGGCTACTCATGTTGACAATAACTAAAAACTCCTCATAAGCCTTCACTCGGTCACCCGGATTACCGACTGGGTAGATAAGGACGTTACTTGTCACAGCGGCCCTCTGCTTGTTGTTTCTTGTCCGTCATTAGAGCGCTCAGTTAGAGCGGCATCTAGGAAAATTGAGAAAAGTATGAGTGGTTTAATCATTTATGTTACGGCTCTAGCAAAGACACTACCAGAAAATTCTCAGTCACAAAATTACTCAGTATGTACGCTGTCTGTTAGGTTGGTCATTTAGTGCCACACCGAAACAAATCATGTCAATCAACTCCTGCAACTCATTCTACATACAAAGTGACAAGACCAGATTGGCTGTCTCTGCAGCCACCACTGAATACCGAGCACCCGAACCGACGGATATTTCAAATGACTGATCCATGCCGTTGGAAATCTGCTCAACCCCACGCCCGTTACAGCGTCTCCAGACCGCCGGCGCTCGGCACTGTCTGATTCCGGTTACTGTCACACAGATTGTTCTGACTTCTACGATCGTTACTATGGCGTCAACTTGTAGAGCTACGAGACTTTTGAGATCGATATGAGAAATGGCAGTGCCAATTGGGTTCAAACCGGCCAGGAAACGCACAAGTCGATGTTATGAAAATGATACTTCATGTGATGGATGGTAAGGATCAAGAAGACGCCGGGAATAAAGTTCCGTCCGCGTGCTTTCCTATGCAACTTAGACAAACTGCGATGACGCCATGCATTAACGCTAGAGTACCTTACGCCCCGTATGGCGCAGTAGGTGCATGATGATCATATCAGCCTCCTTAAAGCCTCCAGCCCGACGATTCCTACTACTAGTCCCTCAGTCTCCCACTACGCCTACTAGTAACAGTCTCTACCGGATCACGGCTTAAAAATCCATAGTCGCAAGTATTAGTGCTACTCTAGCCTCGCACTTTCGTGCGACCGCGTTCATGGTTGCCTACGTACACTCGTCGACTTCACATCTTAACAATGCGCCCCTACAACTGAGAGTTTTACGTTCATTCTATATAGCATAGATACCCCCGGATAATTGCGCGGTTCCTCATAGGCATATTCAATCTTTAATATACTGTCAACACAGTATCACTCGCCCAAGCCTCAGAGCTATCAGTTCGCGATATTTTCTGGTCGGTTCACGAACAGTACAAAAGCAGATAGATAGAACCAATTACTCTTTGCAAAGCTCTAGGGAATAGGACAGTGTTCCCCGGATACCAGCTGGCTTACTTAATGGGCGGCCAGTATGGGCTCAGCTCAGCTCGGTGTATGACAGCGTGGTACTAGACTACGTGCTACGAAGCTGTTTGAGGGTAGGTGAAACTAGAAGAATACGCCTGGAATGAAGTTCGTTCCGGTAAAAGTTTCTTTAAGGGGTAAGGAGTCAGCGTAGTCACCGGTTTTCGGTGCCTTACCGGTCAGTAATACTCACTGTTTTATAACCCTCCCATCCAGCAATAGTCAAGCTTTGTGTATACTAGAGTATGCACTCCAAGCTGTCTTGCCCAATCTAGTCGCACCTTCTCCGGGCCCCTGAATGTAAAATCCTGGAATTTTGAGTCTTGGGAAAGGCTGATGAAACATTTAGTAGTCACCCGGAAGTTAGTGCAACTTGCTTCTGCATTAAGGAGGTGTTCTATTGCACATCTCACGAGACTCAGGAGTCATAAATCGGCTGAGTATCTCTTCTTTCAAAGGCTTAGGTGGAGATGTCATACCATATGCTAGTACATATGTTCCACCTGTACACAAGCCATGACATCCATTTCGTAAATTTTCACTGTTTTGGGACTGACGATGCGTCCACTCTATACGGGACCATACCTGTTCATCCAGGCAACATGTTTTTGCCATTTTGTGAAACTGTCATTGCCACTTGATTCAAAAGCCTTGCATTAGGCTATCGTATCGTCTCAGTTCTGGAGCTAGTCGGTTCTACGGGATCGAATATGGTTATACAGAATGAAAATACGCAGGGGATATGGCAAAGTACTATCATGAGGTTCGACTACGTGCAACGTTGGGAGACAGGATTACCCAACTGCGAATGATGCCCCCGAGCTGTCTATAGCCGCAGTTTCAGTTGAGCATGCATACATGCAATGCCCCAATGTACGTACCAAAAGGCCTAAGGTTGCGGTGCATTGCAGTTCCTAAACTTCATGTTCATGGGGAATAATGCCTAGCGGACAATTTGGAGGCTGTCTCCAATTAAATCCTTAAACATCAGCGAGGAGAACGATACTATTTTAGTAGCAGATTCACTCTAATCGGGTTCGCTGCCAGCAGGTTTTCTCTGCAGGGTCGGCTCACTAGAAGGTCTGATCATAAGTAATCCAATATTCACCGCTCGTTACTGCCCTTAGGAGATTGATACCGCGTGGTACATATTTCTGAGACTCCGAGGTTGCGCTGGCAGCACCCTAGAAAGCCCTCTTCGGGGGGGGGGGGGTTCAACAGATGTTGTAGTGGAAGAATGGCTTCCATTGAATTGGGTCGCTGCCATGGTGGATTGAGCTTGGGCAGCTAGGGCGAGCTCGCAATGGATTTGGCCCCCTGACTTCAAGTATCCTGAGCTAGTATGTTAGATCTATATTCATATTGGTGGACTTAGAGATGACCCGGGTATACGTAAGCCTTTGATTATTATTTCTGATGGCATGAAGTTTCACATAACGTGCCACGCAGGTGCTGGTTCCGCGCTCTAAAAGACTCAGCGTCCACCGCTTGATGCAACAAGCCCATCCGAGTAAGTCCGCACATGATTGCAACCTTTCCCCGGCGCATGCATAACCAGCCAACTTTCAGCATATGGCTCACCGACCCCGAAGTTTCTAGAAGACCCCACGGGGGCGGAGGTTTGTCAGAGAACAGGTAGGACACTGAGTCTACTCGTGCTGTAAGTGCCTGCGGTTTATGTTCTCGGTGGGAAGGGCATTCTGCCTTGTGCGAGCACAGCGCCCTCCTGTAGGGAAACGGCGGTGTGATTTAGGGTCCGTTCAATTGTCAGTCTATTCGAGGTGGACACTGGAGCGAGTGTTCTTCTCGCCGTTCATCACTTGGATGGCGCAGTCGTGGTAATTTATTAGCATGAGGTAGGCTTTGGTCATATGGTTGGTAGATATACACGGCATTTTATTTCCTTGCCTGAGCTTATATACGTATTGCTGACACGGACGGACCGCAATGTCGTCATTCATCCAATGGGGTGCGCCTTGGTTGCGCAGTTCCTGTGCTCATCTCGAGGAAACCATCCTCTAGCTGTATTATTTCAACCACGGGAAACTTCCTCGTTGAAGTGTGTTTGCCGAGTCGAATCGGACGTTGTGTGCGCATTTCATTATCGTAGTGCCGGTTTGCCGATAGCTAATATGGCGCAGCTGTGCAGCTGCAGATGTCAGCCCTATATATTAGTCGAGGGATTATCAATTTCACTTGATCCTCAATAGCTAGGAAAATATGATAGAGTACTTATGAGTGGTGTTAGATATCGGCGGTGGCAGTGCCAACCTCGGCGGTCCCAAGTCACATGCAATGGCAAAATTGGCTAATCAATGCGAGTTTTGGCCTCGGCCCAGGCTCTTGGAGTGGTGATTGGCGATTGGCTGTGAACTATTATTAAGCATGTCATGTGATACACGTTTGGAATTTGGGATTTTCATACAGAATCATGCATCACATCACGTGCTGTACTCCATAGTACTCATCCATCATATACTTCATCACGCCGAATATACTTGAGCCTGAACCGAGGCCATGCGAGTTTTCTGTGCTCACATGCCCAGTTCAGCCTCGTGATAAAATTTGATCTGGAATTTCATTTACCTGCGGTGATGCAATCGCGCGTATTCCCACTTAAAGCTTGATATATGTAAGCGAGGGGATCGCCGACTACAGAGCAAAGGAAATCGCGCAGAAACATCTTATCTGAACCAGTGCGAAGCGTAGATTATCCATTGTGAGGAATTCGAATTCCGCGATCAGGGGAATGGAATTCTCTTCATTGCAATGCCACCACCGAGCATGCAGGATGCAAGGGATAGATACCTGGAAGGGATCTCTGGATTCGGGTGTGCACACGCAAAGTTTAATTTTTTTCAAGTTATAATCAATGGATGCCAGGGAGTTGAGGCTGTTTTTTTGTCTTGAACATGAAGATCTATAAATCTAGAGCGCTGCATGAGTAGAGATGGAAAGTTCTCGCTAGAGGTAGTGACTTCTAATAATTGTAATTGCTGATATATGGCATGGTCTTGGGTCTGAACCTTATTCTACGCATATACGGATCTACTATGCCTCCGCAGCTAGCGGTTATAAAAAGGGAAAATATTTTCAGAGCTTCATTCCTTTTGCTTGATCTCCGATTTTGATTTCTCAGCTGCCCTTTGGACGGCGAGGATCCTTACACTACAGCGGTTTCGTGCCAAAAGATCTAGAACACCGACAAAAAGAACAAATTCCGTCCCTGCGGCGTATTCACCAACAAACACTGCCGCTTCTCGCGATGGAAGACCATCTCGGATACAGTGCCACCATAGAATTGAGGTACTTCAAGAGGAATCGAATCAGAACTACACATTGCCTGAGGCGGCAATATTGCGCACATAGCCAGAAAAATGCATATGACCTTGCGATTGTGCCTCCCGCGGACTTAAATAATACTGAAATCGGACACAGCCAACAATCTCGGGCGTTTAGGTCTCGGAGCGTGATATGCGGCGAGTTGGTTCGCAGGGCAATATTGTGCAATATGTGAGTTTTTTGTGTGTTCGAACGACACTGCCCCAGTCAAAATGTTTGGAACTAATGAGGCTGCGCACACAGCAATTTTCGCTTATGGTGCGCACCCCGTTTCGCCATGAAACGGAGGTTTAGAACGCAATGCAATTCGCTAGCAATAAAAGTCATATGAATTTGGAGTTTTCAGGCGGTCAAAAGTACTTGAACAATCCACCAATAATTTTGACCTAGCAAGTAAATCCGCCTAAGTAAATCCACCACGAGTCATCTACATTAAGCCTAAACCACGTGACCGCTTAACTATTGCTCGCCTCTCACAGGGAGTCTTATTCACCGAGGCTTTTGGTGTCAACGTGGCGTTAATCCAGCCTACCTACAGCTACAGATTAAATAGGGAATTCACTAAACACAGATTTTAATTTTCACTAGAACCGCTACCTCGGAATCCTGCTGAATCGAGATATCCATGTATGTCAAAGTCCCCCAACGACACATCAATGTCTGTATGCCTTGAATTTCGAGATATACTTACTTTGGAAGACCCAGACTAAATGTGCAGAGCTTTGCTGTTCACTAAAATGGCCTATAACTCCGTTTAAGCGGGCTTCAAAAGTTCTTTTTAAAAACCCAAGGTTTGGAACCACGTACCCAGTCAATAGATACTAGCTGCAAGCTTTTGTACTAGAGAATACAACCTGTGAGAGAAACCTGGAGAGATTTGAACCAAGAGCAGGAGTTTTTGAACGTTTTACCACTCTATCGGATATGTTTCATCCTTCGCCAAATGCTGGCAGCCAGTACAAGCACTAAGCCAGCGACGCTGGGAGCGAGAGATCCACGATAAAATGGCTCCCGTTCACGACCACGTGGTCCACGAAAAACTCTGTCTAGCATGCTCGCCACCTATGAACACCGCCGCGGTTGGCTTGACATGGGGTCCGTGTTTCGTCAGCCAGTAACGGAGGATTCAACACTTTTCCATCCTGTGCACAAATTAAGTTGGTCCAAGCGAATGACCCATTTTCCATGCGAATTTTTCCAATTGTCCAATGACAGTTTCTCACGTTTTACCTACGAGAGCACTGGTCGGACATTGTTACTTCTGCCTACAATAACTTGACATGGAAGCATGCATGATGTTATCCTCATTGAGATGGATATATCATACTTAATATACTCTGATTAGGTTTGTACAGCCTGGTAAAATAACGGTCACATACATTTCATTGTAGGGTTTTCTATACGTCCTAAGGACTTTTGTAAGGAGGAGTCATTTTGAATACCTGTGAGACCCTGCCAGTTCGTGGGTGACAGTAGCTCTGCACAGCTTGCGTGCACATCGTCATCAAGCAGTATGCACTTCCTACTTTGTTCCATCTTAGCTTTTACATGCACCAACTGAGTGAAGTGGTTTAGCTGTCGTTCGAACGGCTCCAGAACTATATTCCATCCAAGATGAAGGATTTACATTCGCGAGCCATGAGAACTCTTAGCAAGACGATCAATGGTACCCTATAATTCGGCATCGGGCCGGTAGTTACACTCGACATACATACGAGTATCACCTTAGAGTCAAGATACTCTGTGTGAGTCATAATCAACCACGTGTTTTCCCAGAAAAACCCAGTCTCCATATGTTCGGGCAGACTCCCCCAATTGCATTTTCACGCCCTCAGGGTTTCCAAAAGTGGACTACAAAGGGAACTTTTAGTGGTTCTTTTGCACCCTACATCATAACCCATAACCGCCGTCCCCTGACCCTCCAATGCCCACAAAATGCAACTAAAGCTCGAAATCTTAACGAGTCAAACGGCGACATTTGGCCACATGTACACAAGAGAGAGGATTTGTGGGAACCGTAAGGCTTACAGATTTGTTTGACATGTTTCTGAATGTTGATGTAGCAGGCCACAAGTTTACAAATTTCAAGGCCCTTCGAATGAGCAACATCAACGGATGTTGTAGTGGGACAGAGAGGGTGAGCCCGTGATGAATTTGGCCACCTGATTTCAAGTTAGCATCTTAGGTCTATACTCACATTGGCGGACTTAGAGATGACTCGTGTATATAGAAGCCTTTGATTATTATTTCCGATCGTATGAAATTCCAGGCAATGCACTACGCTGATTCAGCTATTGGGCTCGGAAAGACTCAACATTCACCGTTTGACTCAACCGTGTGGGCAATTTTGCGTGAGTGATGATTGCAGACCTTTCTTCCGGTGCCACCTGCCCGCTTAACTTCGCCACAGCAATGCACATTTCTTGCGGAACCCTTCTAATGTTGCTAGAGAATTAGTCAGGTCAATTTTTACTAGTATTATCCGCTCCACTGGTATTACATGCTGAATAGGATCTCAGCCCACTAAATGTAGCCTAAGGATATTAGGCCATCACTATGCTATATGGGGAGGGTCAAGTGATAGATATCAAAAGCATCCCGTTGATAGGAAGGCGAGGTACTCAAACCCTATTACTTTATGATTAGTACAAGAGATCACTATGAGCTGAGGTCAGATGGTCCAATGATATCAACTCACTAATATCCGTAGCTTCGTCTTAGATCCTATTCAGCACGGAATATCAGTGGAGGAGATAGTGCCGTATCCCCTATTTCCGTTTCCGGGCGAAAGTACACCATTCTGCCTTATAATAGCATATAACCGAATATCATATCGGAGATGTGAGATGCCGTAGTTGCTTGATGTATGGTTAGTTGTTTTGAGTTCGTCATGTCCGACATTATTTCTAACTCATGGTGACTTAATAGCGCGGGGTTGGTTAATGGTGATACAGATATATATGACTTTATTAGTACTGGCAGTTGCCCCTGAGCATGACACAAATGTTGACACAGGCGGCGCGGCCCTCAGTGTCGACTCGTCATCTGTGCTTTAGTTGCGGGGTTCCTGCCTTGTGCATGTATATCTTCCTCTCGAACACATGACAAATCTCTGCCTAACAGGAGTGCGTCTATCAACTTCCCAGATCTGCTACTGTAGCTTTGAGAAACCCCAAGTAGATAGATCCGTATGTCTCGCGAAAGTGGGTTGCCGTGCGAACCGAATTAGTAGTTTGTACCACCGAGGCTGTGTATATTTCATTACCATGGTATTGGGTGGCACAGCCCCAGACCCATGGGTGCACATGGTCGGAGGGATAGAATTGGCAAATAAAGTACAACATCAATTCCATTTACTACTGGCGGCGTGTCCTATAAAATGCCTTGCCATTCCCTGTAATTTACGCGATAAAGATGCTTTCTCTTATCATTGGCAGTGCATGTGCGGTGCTCAATTTGGGAACCTAATTCAACCTCCCGATATCATAGCCGCCCGAGAGATTATACTTCACTTACTCCTCCACGACTAGCAAATATGATAGTGTTCAAGTCTCTAATTATGAGTGATAGGCATCCCCAGCGGCAGTGCACTAAATTCAGCCTTGACAGCTCCAACCATGTGCACAGGGCGAAGTTGCCTATCTAGGGAGATTATGTGAGTTTTCTGTGTTCGCAATATCGAACCCGATAAGATTCGATCTGAGATTTCAATCACTTTGCGCCGCACTATTGCAGTGAAATAAGCGCGCGGAGCGCGATATAAACTTTCATCCCAGTTTGTCAGCTAGTTATGATATGTAAGTTAGAAGGTTAACTTCGCCAACACCATCGCCCTCTGGGGTGAGACGCCGTGGCGCGCGTAGACTATCTGTTGTGAGGAATGGGTGAAAGAAACCCCAACGCCACCACGGAGCATATGTTGTGGGCTGTAAGGGATCTCGATCCGGGGTACAAACACAAGGTAAAAGTTTGTGCAAGGGAAAAGAACTCAAATCTTCTATTGTTTTTCTTTTGCTTCGAAGGAGTCGAGAAGAGAGATTTGCTGCCAGCCCATAGGTTTGACGTTGAACCTTATTTTGTGCTATAAAAACAACCTTCCCCCCCTGATTAAAATCTCCCATGGATAATTTCAGAGCCCTCCATCCCTTTGTTCGATCTCCGGTGTTGATTGTCTCGCCGAAGCCCTAGAGTCATATCTGCATATTCCCGGAAGGCAATGCTCCTTACAGTCCGCTGACACCGTATGGAATCAATGTAAGCCAGAGCGCCCGGGCGTTTCTGTTTAGTGATGACGGGGCTCACAGAAATAATCTCCACTCCGCAGCATATTGTATCCAGAGTGAAAAACACTCCTCGCGATGACCAGCCTCTTCGGTTGCAATGCCACCAACAAGGCAGGTTCTTCACGAATTGCGCCTGAGGCGGCGGCAAAGTTGCATAGCCAGGAGAACATCTATGCAAGCTTGAAACAGCGATCGTTCCCTTCTTTATATCTCCAGCCCGATATCAACCCCTAGGCCCCGACTCCAGCCAGCAATTCCGACAGAATGTATGGTATAAGTCTTGGAGCGTGCGGGGTAATGTGAGTTTTTTTTGTTCCCGAACACTGCCCTGCATGGCAAAGCAGGGATTGGTTCGTTCTAGTTATACAACTGACGAGTAATGAGGCTGCGCAGAGACTTTTGAGCACACAATTCGCTTATATAGAAAGCATCCTGGAACATTCGAATACCATCAAAACAGCGGTCATATGTAACTGGTCCGGATCCAAAATCAAAGATCTGATCTTCAAAGGCGCAATTAGAACTGAGTGTGGGAAGGCTTTCTATGGCTAATCGCTTGCATGATTAGCGTTTAATTCGCCACGATATAACATCACGTGACCAATTCTTAACTCTGGCCAAATTGCAAATTTACACCTTCGTTAGTAGCCTTTTGCACTAGAGCCTACTGGCTACTATTTAGCGTGAACGTGGCGTTCTAGACTGCCTGCAGTTCAACAGCCACATCCACTTCAGAGGAATAAGAGCAAGATAAATTGCTTTACATCGAGAACCGTTCGTCTAATCAAGACATCAAAACCCCCGGTGAGCCTTGCGGACGCATCAATCTACCTTGGGCTTTTCTAATACTGAAGTGTGATTACTATGGAAAGCCCAGATCTAACGGTACTGTAGGCTTTTGCTATTCACCAAAATACGCATATGCCGTACAACGTTATAACTCCATTTGAGGGAATATATTGGTCAGTTTTAAAGGTTCTTTTTTGAAAAACTGAGGTTTGGAACCACGTGCTCAGTTAACAGTTGCTGTGCTAGAAAAATACAATCTGCGAGAGACCTGGCGTAGTATAAACCAAGAATGGACATCATTGGAACGTTTTCCCACCTTATCGGATAGTTTTCATCACTCGCTAAATGCTGGCAGTCAGTAGGAGCACTGAGCTGGCGACGCTGGGAGCGAGAGAAGGCTCCACGATACAACAGCATCAATTACGACCACGTGGTTCCCAGAATACTCCATTCGGCGGTTTCGCCAGCGGTGTTTTACCAAGTTATGTCGATAGGTTTCCATGGCTGCGGTTGGTGTGAAATGGAAGTGGATTCGGTTATCTACAGCCAGTCATGGTGGATTGACTACCGCATCTACCCAGATGGAAAGGTGCAGAGCTAAAGTCGTGACAAAGTTACTGGACCACGGGTTCGGCGGTGGCTTACGCACGTTGATTCCGTGACTTATTACCGAGTGGATGTTGTCTCCATCCTTATACGCACGCATTAGGTTGGTCCTTGCGAAGGAGTCAGGTCGACCCGATGCATCCGCGAACCGGCTAGTTTATGATTTAGCTACGGACCGCTTGTTGCTGAAGAGGAATGATGGCATCTAATCAGAAACAATCCTCATCTGGATTTCATGCACCTCAACGTGTGCGCTTACTACCTTAATCGACAATTCATCCAATGGTTTGGAGCATAGCAACTGGTTGCTGAGATATCTATATACATATATATCCGGCTAGAATGCCTCCACGCTTCCTAAATGTTCGCGAACACAGACTACAGCTTGCATGTGCTTCAAAGTCCTATTGTGTTCCACACCAGGTGGTAAGCTTGTTTACAGAATGTTCGTCCCCTCAACTCGTGAGTTTGCGGCAGGTGCGGAATTGTTGGGGTTCGATCGGTCTTCTGGAACTGCACTAACTGCCAGTTAATTTAAGATGATTCGATACCCAACGTGCACTTCCGCGCCCGATGCTCAGGAGACTACGAGTCGTGATGGCCTGGCCACGAAGTTGCACCGGATGTCCGTTTTCCATGCAGTATGGTTGCAATTGCCCAGTAGCAATCCCTCACATTTTCTCCACGAGGACGTGGGACAGCCTCTGGAAATTATACCTAACTTGACGTGGATTAGATAGATTGTACAGCCTGGCAAAATATCAACATTCCATTGTTGTGGTTTTTGTACGCCCCCATGCAAGGACTTGAGTGACATGGCCTATCCACGAGGCCACACCAGTTTCGTGGGTTTGCACAGATCGTCATCAGACAGTATGCAGACCTCCCAACGGTTGAACCAGTGCACTGCTTGTAAAGAGTTAACCAGTGCGGTATGTAGTTAGTTCTTGGCAGTGCAGTGCAGTTGGTGAAGGCTCACAGTGCAGTGCAGTGCAGTTTGTAAGTTCAAAATCCACTGGTTCACTGCTGGTTAGTTAGTTTGCCACTCATTACCCATTCCACTTCTTGTTGACACAGGATTTTGGCAGAAAGGTCTACGAGTTTTCAGATGACCAGCGAAGGTGTTAGAATGGACTGGAGAGAGGTTGCTAATGATCTGAGTCACAATGTAGACTCATGTATAGTTAGTCACTCGCCACTTGCATAGCCACTGGTCGATTTGTAATGTATGTTCACAATGGTTTTTCCGTGGAATCTCAAGATTTTCGCCCAAGGTTCAGGATTTTCATGGCTTTCCTTGAGTAAGGAAGATATGTTTGAAAGTAATGTGCTATGTACAGCGTGGGCAAGGGTTAGAGCTGGCGAAGAAAAATTCATGGCAGTACTGTACACTGGCTCGAACCAGTTAAGATAGTTGAACCGAAAATATACAGTTGAACCAGTTGTCAACCAGTTCATTGCACTGGTTTAGCATGCAGTGCAGTTTGAACAATTAAGTAGTTGGTGCAGTGCAGTTTCCCCGCGGAAACCCAACTGGTTTCCACCGTTGGGAGGTCTGACAGTATGTACTTCTTACTATATTTCATCCTAGATCCCCACAAGAAGCCGGCAGAAGCAAGTTGTTCGAACGGCATCTAGAATTATATCCCATTCAAGATGAAGCATCCTCATTTGCGAACTGGCTAGTAGGACAAGACGAAAAGTCATAATACTGAATTCTATTCACGATGATCACCTGTGCCCCATAATTCGGTGCCCGGGCCGGTACCTGGACGTACGTATGATCCTCACCTTAGAGTCAGGATACTATGAGTCATAATACTCAACCACGTGTTTCCTAGAGAAATCCCGTTCCGTCGTATCTAGGCATACTCGTCTAATTGCGCTTCTTCTCAGCCTTAGTATTTTCTGGTGGCCACTTGCCAGTATGAGTAAACATGAATTCAACCTCCATGTGTCACAGTGGAGCAGCAGATCTACTTCATCGGATTATACAGTCAGTGATTGACTAATGCTCAACCAAGAGATCGATGACAGCGGAAGGCTTAATGTTTGTGCTCTGACTGGACCCGTTTAAATTCAACTCGCCGGCGGATTTCTGAACGGTCTGATCAATACTTGTATTTCAACTGCCCTACTAATAGCTACCATCCATAGAATCTTAATTCCAAAAATTTCCTAGTACACCATTTAATTCATAACTACGTAGTCTCTATTGTTTGTTTATATTGTGTGGTGTAATTCAAGGTCTTACAAGAATTCTGCTAGTTCTCCGCTAATTAGTGGGGGATGTGTTGGTGAAATATAAACGCAGAGACATTAGCCCAAGCCCAGCGAACTAGAGCCTAGAGGCATGGTTGGATGCGTAACGGACATAGTGCCGATTCCATCCATCCAACCAGCCAGCGGACCCTCAGCTCATGAGGGAATCGAAAAAGTAGGCTCATAATCGATAGTGGTGTAGTGGTGAGTATGCCTTGCCTACCCAACTAATGTATCACACATAACATAAATAATCGTAATCCCTTAAGATCTCCTGGTACATGTATCAAATGAATTCACAGCACGTAGTCCCCAAAACAAACTGTCAGTTTTCGTCGTAGCTGTCAGTCACCAGGTTGGATTTGCGCGAAAAGAAATTATCTGCAGAACTCAAAGTGGTCCGCAAAAGGAACTTTCAGTGCATTCTTTTGCAGTCGACATCATAATCGCCGTTCCCTTGCTTGCCACATCAACATATAAAAATATTTCAAACCTATGAGCTTTACTATGCTCTCAAATCATTTTTCATTTATACATGTGGCCCAGATATCGCCATTTCACTCGCATGATTTCGAGCATTAGGTGCATTGTGTGGCATTGGAGGGCCACAAGTTCTCTAATTTTCAAGGCCCTTCGAATGAGCAAGACAAGGCGGTCTTGAAGAGATTAGATGCCAATTCAATGCATCAATGCATGGTACGAATTCGCCTTGCTGCATGTGTAGCGGGGTTCAGAAGACGGATGGAGGGTGGGCGGAGTTGGCGGGCGGGGGAATGTGCCCGGCGTTCTGGTGCCCGGGCTGTGGTAAAAACATATGCCTCAACTTATTGTGGTGGAGCTGACTATTCAGTCAGGCGATCGATGAGTAGTTGTGGTGTGTATATCAGTACGTTCAACCGGCCGAAAATGTAGGTGCTGATGATGAGTTCAGGCCTAGGTGTCCGGCGGAGCACGGGAGTGCCCTAACCCCGCCGCTGGAAGATGCCGCTGCCGATAGCCCCCAAGTGAATGCCTTGCGATATAATAATCGTTTAAATTCACGATTATATGAGGGGCTTTGTGGGGCTATATACGCGAGATAGTTGTAATGTTGCACAGAAGTATCAGGTGGCACAGCCTCGTCGGTATGCATCGTGCATAATGCAGGGAGACTCTCACTATCATACAACACTAGGAACGCATACTTTTTCTGCCCATTTATAAAACACAATGTGCGCAGCATACTAGTATTGCGCACACCGTAGACTATTGGAACGCGCGGTATTTGAAACAAGCGCCGCGGGGTAACTTCAACGTCGCCGTTCAGATAGTTGAGAACGTCTTTGCAATGGCGTCAGGAGATATGACGGGGAGGGCCGTATGTTTTCGCGGAGGTAGCGGGGGAGGCATCAGAAAGCATGCCATTATTGATAGTCAGTCAAATTACGAAAGATGCTCCGTTAGATAAGAAGTAGCGATCTGTCTTTGTAGTGACGATCAGTCGATCGTGAGTGCTGCTCATGTCCACGGCGGCCTGGACACAACAATTATAAATGGGCGATAGATGTTGCCACTCCAGAGATCCAGCTACGTGCTATCTCTCCAGGTAGAAATGACTAAGGTAGAACAAAGCTCTATCCAGAAACCCCAAGCTGAACAAAGACTTGTGGTTACTCGTAGGTAATAGAGTAGGAAGTGGCGGGATCCATGGAGTGGGTCGATGATCGTTTGTGGCAAGAAAGTCCTAGGCCCCTTGAAGGGCACTTCTGAAGGAGGATAAATTTCGAATCGTAGAAATTGCTTGTGGAGTAGAGTAAGGGAGAAAGAGTCGCAGAAATTGGATGCAATGTTAGGGGGCTGCCTGCTTTGATTAGCTATCAAGCGGACTAAGCCCCGTCGGGCAGTAAAGTATCTGCCTTGAGCTAGCTAAGCCAAAAGCCCAACTCACAGTTTGCCGCCTGCCGTTGTGAAACGACGCGTAGTAGAGTCTGAAGTACGTCTTTGAATGGTGTCGAGACAATTAAAGTAGGTATATATGTAGACGTCCGAACCTCAGCAATCTTGCCACATTGCAACAACGCAAGCCTCCTTCCTCATCCTCCTTACCTCACTACCACCACCTCCTAACTCTACAAATACTACTTCAGTACACAATCAAAATAGTCCTAAAGCGTTACTATGCTCCGAAACTCACAACCAATGCCTTTCCGAAACGTCTTTTCACGTTCACGATCGTCGGCAAACGACAATAACAACGCGAAGCATCGATATCAGTCCAACAACCCCTTCCGGCGGTCGAGCGCGCAACCGCCCTCTGATCCTCCTATTGATGCACCACCTCCCTATAACTCCGACACGCCACCGTCGCTCTTGCAGCGTCTCCCTACCTTTCGCAGCACGGCCGTACCAGACCCATACGCGCCGCTAAGGCGATTCGACACGGTCTTCCTGATCGATGATAGTGGTAGCATGTCTGGCAGCAATTGGATACAAACGTCTGCCGCGCTTTCTACTATAGTCCCTGTGTGCACAACTCACGATGCAGATGGCGTGGACATCCATTTCCTCAACTCCCGTCTTTCAGGCCTCCAGATCACATCTTCGGATCAAGTTCTTAACCTGTTCGAACGCGTTACTCCATCCGGCACCACCCCGACTGGGGCGCGTCTAAACACACTTCTGCAGACCTACCTTAACGCATTCCGACGAAACCAAGGTATCAAGCCATTAAACATCATATGCATTACGGACGGGGAGCCTAGCGATCCGGGTAAGCTGGAAAGGGCAATTGTGAAAGCTGCCAAGGAACTAGATGGTCTCAAGGCGGCAGAGCGGCAGGTGGGCGTGCAATTTTTCCAGGTTGGCAGTGATGAGGGAGCCACGGAGGCACTCGAGGAATTGGATAACAGTCTTGTTGAGGAGCATGGAGTCAGGGATATGGTCGATACCGTGAGCTGGAAGCAGATGAATGGAGGCGGGGGCCTGAGCGGGGATGGGATACTGAAAGCAGTAATGGGTGCAGTGGATAAGACATTAGATCGGAAACGGAGGCTACATTAGGGCGCGAGAGTGTTTCTTGGGCCTTATGATGCTGGCCCCGATCTGTGCTGAAGCCAGAGTAGGGCAGAAACGTTGGGAGTTTTGTCAAGGGGTTCTTGCACTCGAGTTTACCACCCTCTTGCCGCTTTTCACGGACCGAAAATAATTGGCTGGAAAGGCTAGCGGCAGTATGAGCGCGGATCTGAGTGACCTTGGTTGGTTATATTTTGTCCGTGAAACCTGTGGACAACCAACGGGATTGTGCCCAGCTGCTGGGTGAGCGTAAAGTTTGGCTGATTACTTTTTATACTTATACTTATACTAGAGTAAAGCAATAGATTTATAATGCATTTTAATCGCTATTTACATCTTATAATCTTACCGTTGTGCTTTTAGATCTGGTGGCTTTACTTCACTACTGATTGGAGATTATTCAAATGGGCTGCATCCCGAGCACATCGATTTACTGGGAGATCCCATTCTGAATTGCGATCCCAGATCCTCGTACAGATTTAGTCAAGCATCTTGTTGTCATTTCCTATTCTGAATCTGGTCTCGATCCCTAGCTTGGACAATTCATCACCATCGATGCATCAATCTTCATGATCACGGCCACCAACCAATGCGTTCACCTACATCCACACGGTTAAAGTTCCACCAATACTAATACTGACCGAAAGCGAGCCGTCCAGCGAACGAAGGAGTCCAGTGGTTTTGTTTTGTTTTGCGCTGCAGTTCCGTTCCCGGACCAGTTCGGCTTCGCATTGGGTGTGCCTGGCCAGGCTAGGTTCCAAGCCTCCGTTTCAATCAGCACCGAACCGGGATGCGCTGTCTCGGTTCGCCCTAAATTTGGCATTTGCGATAATATCTCCGTTCGCGACATCGCCCATCAAGCACGGTGAGTTGTCCGCACTAGATACATGTATCTGTCGGGATGTCGGCTAGCTGCTGCGGACAGTTCCGGAAGGGTGTTGATATCCATGCCGGATATGCCGATGCGGGTCAATCATCTATTCAGATGGCGTGCAGCCTGTTGCCTGGGTAACCACCGCGCCCTGCAACGTCATCCAATATATTGGGGCGCGCTCTAAGGACTATCCTATTGCAGCTTGTATCAGCCCTACCGCATGTGCGGTACAGCACAGGGGAAGCAATCGTTCTGATGCTATTGTTCAGTGTTTCACTGCGGAAGCCTTTTGCAGGCACCCGCCACGGAATGAAACAGACCTTCCCTCCAGCCACGTACTAGTAGGGGCATCGGCTCGAAGATCAATGACTGTGAGATCAATGACTGACCGCCCTGAAGCCCTAAACGTAAGGCAGAGACAACCTCAAACCGTAGAGCCCTGCAGCAGTACTGGACAAGTCCTGGAGTGTGGCTAACCAGTGCCCAGGCTAGAGTTGGAGGTTAAAGACACTGCTATCCAAGGAGCGATTGATACTGTCCCGTGATGGATCCAACGGTTTTCCAGTTGTCAACAGCTGGGTTTTAACATGGTGAATCGTTGTTCTTTTTGTAGTAAGGCCCTAGAGTTAAAAGCCTTGGATGGGCGGATGTTTGTTGAGAATGCCTACATGGAGAAGTGTATAGGTGGCAGTTCAACAAAACCTGAAACGGAATGGGAGACAGCAGCCCCTTTCCCGGCGGTGATGGTCACCTCTATATGTCCCGTACCCGTCCTGTTCGCGATCTAGAACCTGAAACCGAAGAAACCCGTGGATCACAGTTCCTAGGATTGTTTACCTTGCGTTATTTGGTCAGGCGCAGTCAATATCATCCAGAACCTCAGCCATCAGCGAGGAAGGTTTAAAGCAGTGTTTTTCGTGGTATTTCAGGAAAAAACTACAATGTAAGCTGTCAGGCATAGCAAGAACGCAAGCAAACTACTAAGTACTTTACTCACCGCGAACGGTAACAGGAATCTACGGACACAAAGGTACAGCACCGAGCTAGACTAGGACATAGACTATAGAGCTTAGACATACAAGGCCGAAACCCGGCTCGCCCGGAGGCGGAGGGGAATTTGGTTCTGTCATACTCTAATTAGAGTGAATATAGTATGAATAAAACAAACAAACAAGGCCGAAGCCCTGCTAAGAAACAAATCCACGAACTATTAGACGCTCCTCAAGTTGATTGCCGTATCCTCCGCAGTGGTGAAGTACTGCATTTTCCTATGAACTAGAAGTACAATAGAGTCTTCAGCTCCGACTCGAGATCGGTCCTAATCCAATCATATATCGCGTAATAGGGTATTAACAAACAACTTTTTCATTGAGGATCTCGACTTAGGCACAATCTCAAGTTAGGATCGAAGAATTTACGGATTTTAGTTTCCGTAGTAACAGGATGACTATTCCCGAAACCAAATAGAATGAAATTTTACCTGACAAACTTGGTTTTGTAGAAGGCCTTGTTTCACCTCACAGCCCCAGTGATGATCGATGATCCTTGGTATCACGTCGATCACGATCATCACGAGAGATCAACTAGTGATCAACTGGTGATCAAGGCGCAGTGGTCCCCCAGTTCCAACACGGTATAAGATATCTATTGTACATCTGCTGTGCCTTGGTACAATTGCCATGACGTCAGACAAGTACGCCAAGTATAGGATCTTGAAAATGGATGATGAAACGGTCCAGGGTTTCTCTGCTTTTGTCCGTACGTGAAGGAAAGGTTCGGAATGTGACCTCCTCAGTCTTGAGCAAAGATGTATCTTCTTCACCTGTGTTGTGACTAGCATTCTTATAATCAGCACTGTCAACACCTCTTTATGAACTGAGTACCAAAGTTTGAGACAACCGACCAGGGCTGCTACTAGAGGTAGCGTCTATCCTCTGAGGAATTTTGCTGGACAGATTGGGCCATTCTAGGAACTGATTAGGATTCGGGTTTAGATTCAGATTGGAATGTTCACTGCATCTAGGAGCTTACGAACATGCACAGGAAACTCCTGAGAATCCATTGTGAACATTATTCAATGTACTTTGCTTTCCACCTTATACATCGCAAGAAATATCACGGCCGGGCTGTCTAGACCGGAACCTGCGTTAAAACTCGTGTTGAACCCAACTTACCTCATCTAATCCGCCTTCGTCGTAACCGTATTCGCCTCTGCCGCCGTTGAGTTCAGGGATTAGTGAAGCTATTACAGATTGCTAGCTTCTTCAACAGCGACCTAACATTCCTTCCATATGCACCTTCGGCGCGAGACACAAGCCTCTTGTTGATTGGCAATGGAGACTGCGATCAGTAATGGCTATGCATGAAGCGAATTAACCCAAGAGTACAGACTAGAGAGAGCAGTCCTGAAACTAATCCTTACTCGAACTAGAGCCCAGATAAATTTGTGGGTGATAATTAGTGATCTAAATGCCATAGTAGGTGTTTCTGAGGGCTGTAGGGTGTTACGGGTTCAGTTTAGTTGGAGAAGAAGGGATCGTCGATGGTGAATCGTGATGTCATTGTTTTTCACCTTCACTGTTACCAAGTACATCTTTAGTTCAGATCACAATCTATCTTATCTTATTTGCAAATCGCATCAAAAGATCATCAAGGGCCCAAGAACACGGATCCCTCTATGCTAAAAAGGAGTCATTTGTCACCCGACAGATGAGTGCAGATGAAGTAGAGATGACGGTGTCGAAATGATGAATGATGATGGAGATCGATGTAATCAGATTAGATAGTGATCAGATAGTTCAGAGCCCCGCTCTGTCCTCATCACCACGTCACCATTCTCGCCTGTCACCACAGGCCCCCACACTGGCACCACAGCTTTCAGTTCTGGAGAACAAGCAAAAAAAAGTCAACACAAACTAAACAACTCTATCTCATTCAAGCCAACCAACTCGTCGAAACTTCTCGTTCTTCTGCATTTGGTTCGAACGTTCCAGTTGTCTAGAACAGATATAGAAGATCCGCCACCATCTCGCACCCTCAAGGACCATAAAGGAATGAAGGCTCGCCTCCCTACCCAGAATCCGAGATGGTGAAATTGAGTCATTTCCATCTGGTGTTGCACATGAGGCGAGCCACCTCACTTCGATGGTCATCTAGACTCACTAGCCCGGTACTACGCCACCAGATCACCCTGGTATCTGGGAGTATATCAAGAGAAGAGGGGAGGATTAATGTAAGTGTACCTTCTTCTCTCCCTCCACTTCTGCTTCAATCTCTAGTTGGGTTCGGGAAGTCAGCCTCAAGTTCTGACAGATGAATAGGGATGTCTAACTGTGCAGTATTGGAAATTTCCTTAAAACTCTGCTCGAGTTGGGCTCTCTCATTCTTTTATATTATCACCCGCAGTAACCCGGGATATCTCGTCTCGTCAGAAACCTCTTCTCGAATCTCAGACGATTAACCGGCTCGTCTCGTATGCAACGCCAGTTCTATCGCGCGGCTCGCCTGGGAAGGTTGAAGCGAACGTTAGCCCTACAGGCGTCCTAGTCTGGCTAGCTGGCATTTCTGCCAATAAGGCGCTCGCATAAGCCGACTATCCTTCTGAAGCTGAAATTGATTGAGTCTGTGCTCACAAGGTGCAGTCCGCAGCACGCTAGTCGATCAGATGCGGCAGGGTGTAAGTTGGTTCCGAAGTGGTGAAATAGTTAATCGCAACCTATTCAACGGATCTTTCTACCAGAAAGTCATTCGCTTTCATCCAACTAGTCATACCATCGTCTCGACTGTCGATCAAGCCTCCAATATTCAGGCGCTGGCTTGTCCTATGTACTACTTATGTCTCGATTATTGATGCAGTTTCTAAGGAAGGGAATGGTCATACTAGTCTCTCGACTATCGATGTAACTTCTACAATTCAGGCACTAACTTGTCCTGCTACCTGGTCATACTTCCAGATCTTCGATTATCGATGCAAACTCCAAGATTCAGGCGCTGGCTGGGCATTCTTCCCTTGTCTCGAGCATTCAGTGTTCTTAAGCGCTCTACCTAAGAAAAGCTTCCGAAATAGCAGCGCTAAAGTTTAAAACCAGCCTGCGGCCACTTAAGAACACTGCGACCTACCCACGTCTCAGCCATTGACACAAGCAGAATTTAGGCATTGACTGGATATACTTCCCGCGTCTCGACCATAAAACAGTCTCCATTTAAGTAGGGCTAAAAAGTTATTGCTGGACGCCCTGACAAAGCGGAACCAATTACGGATTCTTATGATTCAATCGTCAATAACCCATGGCTGGCTGATCTTAGTGAACTTTAGTTCTGACGTTGGGCACTTTGAGTATTTTGCTAATCGACATACAGGCAGTGTCCGCCACCACCATGGACACTATATGGTTATTCGAGTATGTGTTCCCTCCTCCGAAGGACGGAATAATGGAATTTTCGGGAAGGAAGTGGTTTTGGTGGACTATATGGTTGAGGACAAAAAGAGAAGACAGAGGAAGAAGGCGACAGCAGCGGCGGAGGACGATACGTCTCACCTCTGGTTTACGGTTCGTAGTCGAGTAAGATATTGGTACTAAGTAGATTGGATTTCGGATGGGACTCATTAACTGACAGCTCTAGAGTATTTACTTCTGTATGTGTACAAGCTATAGTTAGATTTATCAATCACAACTGCAATATGTTCTCATGCGTTTGCAAAGACGTGGAGTACTTATACGTACAAATACTGTACTGAGAGATGAACAACGAACTACACCAGTCATCAGATTCTGTGGGGAGTTTCATTTCGGGTTGATTCACTAGTCAAGGGGTGTAGTCATAAAATTTGAGCGGTATGCATAGCAACGTAGGTAAATACGGACAAAGTACACATTTTTGGGCCGGTTCCTGCTTCTGCCTCGAGTTTGAATCTGTTATCTTCCCATCCTCCTCCCCTTGATTTTGATTTAATTCACCATCATGTTTTGTTTGTTTCACCTCTTTCCATCTAGCTTCTGGGTATTACTCGTGATCATTCGCGTATCCGCAGCAAGCGTCATTTTGCTTGGTTTGTTCTCCAAAGTAATCACCAGGCGAACGCTCAAATATCCGCCATTACTAGACAGTCGTTCGTTGTTCATATCTACGGGTATGGTAGTGCATAACGAATGGATAATTCCTTTTTCGTTGTTGTAACTTGTCGGTTGGCAACATGCGTGTCGTAACTCTATTGACTGGGACTGAGTCACATTCCGTCAAATGATATCACGATAAGTTTCTTTTAAAAAATAAATATGTATAGTCAGGTAGAGTCAGAAACTACTAGTATATAGTGTGGGGTAATATACATGTCTGTGTGCAGATGAGCTTCTGATCTAGGGAGATTTAGATTTATGTGCGGAAATACGGAAAGGGTAGTGGTTGCGGGGATTTCAGTGGATTATATATATCTGGGCTCAGAGTTGAAGGTAGTCACTACAGATGGTTCCGACTACTTCCTCAGCTTGATATGTGGGTACATACATGCGGTCATAATGTTTTATCCATTAATCATAAGGTTTTAGATCTATCACGCTAGTCAGAGGAAACGTATATCACCGCTAATGGGCCATATGCCCGTATCCCCTGGATCATAACGGTTCCCGGCCCATACGGGCTACCACCTCACCCCACGTCCAAAAATGGTCATCAGAGGCCATCCTTTTTATCAAGTCTTTAGTAGCAAATAAAACTTTCTGTCAAAGTGAATTGTAAATTATATGTGATGTGACTTTGTAAGTCTTACTGCCCCACCAAAATTCACTCTGAACTGGCAACCCACCCCATGTCAATGCACCACTACCCACCTTTCTCCTTTACAGGTGATTGAATTCCATGAAACGATGCCTTTCATTATTGAGACACCACAGTTACTTGCATTTTGAACATGCTTAGCAAAGTTTGGGTGGAGATTTGGTATTTCTGGCTGGGTTTTCCTGCTGGCAAAGCTACCATCCCAGCTACTTTCTCTTTTCAAGGTGTACTGAAAATTGCCTGCAACTCCAGCTCTGGCTGAGAGGTAAAGATATGCCCTTGTTGATGTTTGACAAAGTGGGATTTAGTCTTGTCCACTATGAGAGCTGTATGATGGGTAATGATATTCTCCCTCTAAGCCTCAACTCTCAGGCATATTGCAGATGGAATTCCTTGTGTGCGATGATATTGGGACTTCAGAGCATGTTCTTAGCACTAAGCTTGAAGGTTATTTGGGGGTGTTATGGGCAGAGTTGTGCATCTGGGCTGCACAGTGACATTTTTGAGTTTTTGAGAAGCTAATCTTGAGACAACCCTCCCAACAAAAACTGCCCTTTTTATCGGCACCCCATGCCTGTACAGTTTTTAATTTTTGCCAAAATGCTCTCAAGACATAAGAAAGTAAGTTTATAATGCTCACAGGCCACCCCCACCCAGTTGTGGTTGCATCACTAAATATTTGCACGTGGGAAGTCAGTTGCCATGCCCAAACGGGCCGGGAATGCCAAAGTTACGATCCAGGAGGTACAAGAGACCCCTCCTTCTGATTTTGCGCCTACTATCAAGTTTCATTCTGTCACATCTCTTTCCCGCTTCAAACTGCAAAACATGCATTCTCATGTTCCTGGAGCGAATATCGACGCCTTCTAGCACCAGGGGCTGCACTAGGTCACTACCGCCGGTGAAACGAACCCCATGAAGCTGACAGCAGCGGAGTCGAAACCGGCCACCACTTTGCATCGGAGGATACACATGCTTCACCACAAAGGCATGAATTGTCCGTTGTTTCTACCGGTAGGCCGTGGCAGGTCATTCTGGTGTTTTGACAGATTAAACATTAACTAACTATATTCAATTCATCAAACGGGGATTTCGGAAAAAGAAAATGCCTGCTTACGTGTAGCATCTATTGTAATTTGAAGGTTGGTGAACCGATATGTACTCTTTCTTTTGAAATTTCATCGGACAGTGAAGCATCAAAACCCAATCGAGGCTACTGACGATATCAATACTAGAATCGTTTTAGCATTTCAGCTCTAGATTTTAGTCTACGAAGATGTCGGCCAACTGAGCTCGCAGTAGTTATGTCGGTGCGTCGCCTACGTGAGCTGCGCCATACGCAGATGGACGGCGGTTAACTTAGTGCTGGCCGCTGTATGCAATCATCAATGCAACGGGAAAGGCGATCGGGGATTCCGGACGATAAATAAAAGCGCCTTTATCCCCTTAGTCTATATCTTCATAGATAAACTGAGCAAAGCTGCTTCATACTTCTGCAGCATCCCCTTAGCGTTGGGTATCATAATCTACAGATCCAGGCAGTGGGCCGTCTTAGCACACTTCCGGCAGCAAACCTCTACACAGCCAACACAGCTGCGTCTGAAATGTTTTATGTTTCAGGTTCTGCAAACGTCGATGCATATGCAGTTTCATGTGCAATCTCTAATATGTATGAATATCGATACATCGATGAGTATCGCCGATGCCCAGAGATTTCTATTGCAAACGCGGATCGGATATCGATATATTGCAAACGCACTGCTTACATTAAAGCGTATTAGAACCATCAGGGCCCATCCAGATAGAAAGCAGCGACGATACCTTTTATATCTTTCACTACTGCGTTGTACGCCTTCGCCCAATGCGACTGACCTAGTGGTGGTGGTGGTAGTGGTGGTGGCTCATCATATATATTGGACGATCGCGAAAGCCAATTTTGCGGAACTATAATGTCAACGTCGATAACTCGCTTGTAACAAATCAACGGCCAAGAATCAAAGTTGAAATGACTCGCTGGGACGAAAGTATCCCTTTTATATTCTAATAAGTCTAAACCCGTGAAAATGAAGTGTCACTAACAGATAAAAAAGCACCACCCTCACTGCCCGTGCATATCATATCTATACACAATTACTTTCCCTCAAAACCCAGTGTGCCTGCTATTACCGACACTGCGGATACCAGAAGAGATAAACGTCGACGACGGCAACGAAATTCCATTCAGTCTGTTCAACACCATGGACGCCGACGAACCGACACCTGCCCTATCATTGCGGCTCATCTCCACCATCAATAGGGAGCACCTGCTTAGTCTTTTCGCTTCTTAGAAGGGAGAGCAGCAGCCTTCGTATTGATCTGAACAGAGGGTGACGACGGGAGTCCCGGGAACTTTTTGTCGACGCCTTCAACTGCTCCCTGTAACCTGTCGTTATCTCGGGTTTCTTTGATTCCGGGACAATAGGTGAGGCTATTCCACCCGTCCATATTGATGTTAGGGCGTTGAATTTTGCCGCGTTTAGGTGGCTGTTGGCTACTGGAACTCCTTCCCATGCAAGTCAGCTTCATTTCTGGACGCTGCTGTAGGGAACAAGTAGACGTACTCGCTCATAGTAGTGGTTGTGGTGTGGAGGTGAATGTGGCCTGTATCGAGGTTAACCTCTCGAGGCAATGGTTGACTTGAGCTGAGATAGCTGTGATTTCGAATGAGGGAGAAGAGGGTTCGACAGCGACGCGATAATGATGATAGAATGGCTACCGGCCTACACTACGAGGAATAGTCAGTTGGAGTCTAGACAGCAGTCATAAATGCAGTATCGGGGGACTACTAGATACCTCTACGAATAGCAATACGGTTCGGATGAAACCTTACGGGAGGCCAACGTTCAATACAGAGCGACTAGTTCATTGACCGGTAACAACGGCTGGTAATAGACGAGCGGGAGGAGAGTAGAACGATAGGCTGGAGTGGCGACGGCTAGTTGAGCAGAAACAAATGTTTCAAAGCGACCGGCCTCGTACGTCCGTGAAGACTGAAGAGGCCACGGACCAATACAGGCAAGCCGCAATATAACAACGATGTGCCGGCAATGGGGGAAATATTTGCAGGTTGAATGAGTGAGATGAAGATTCTCGAATTGTTCGAAAGGACGCGTGCACTGAGAGCATCAGTGAGAGATGGAACGCGTCGATGGTTATAAAGTCTTCAGCAGGCCATGTTGCAGGGGGCCGATTCTTAGGTACTATCCAAGCTCAAGATGAACTTAGGGCGGACGGTGCTAAATTCGAGATCTCACTTCCCCTCACGAAGCTCCATCAGTTCAAGCCTCGGGTAGCTCACGCTGGAGTTCTGTCGACGTCTCGCTTGTTGGGCCTGCGAGGCAGTGCGGTACCAACGGCGCCGGGGGGTCCGGCAGGAGCGCGAGGCGCTTGGATTCTTGTCATCGTGGCTTTGGATTTGGGGCGGTCGTTCTGTGCAGTGTAGTGTTGTCCGGGTCGATTGGCGATCGATATGCAATCATCGGCAGAAATTCGAAAGGGGTGTGAAGCTATAGCAGATTCCCGAGTCCGAAACAACCGGGAAAAAGAAAAACCACTTAGAGCGATGATCTGCCGTTTGGATAATGGCCGTGGCGCTCTTAACTCGTTGGCTCGTACAAATAGCGTCTTTTCTTGAGCACGGGCTCAAACAGCCAAGTTTGTACAATTCTACCACCTTGGGCACTGCCGTCCCTGTGGCAAACAATCTACCGACCAACCGCAAAATATTGCAGGAGACTACAGGCCAATGCCGTCCCGCTCCTCTCGATCGGCTTCCGTCTGCTATGTGACAGCGGGCTTCTCTGCTGCTCTGTGGCTGCTGGTGATGACAAGATCGCAATACAGCCTTCTAGACTTGCGCTCTCAACCCCATTATTGGACGACTATGATGATGACGACCATAATAATGGTGACGACCACGACAGCGGATTGATGCTGCGAGCCTTGGTCACCTATTCTAGGGAGGTGGAACCCAGGAGGACACCAGTGTGCATAAATCCTTTGGATGATAACGTTTGTGTTGGTTCGTTGCCTGTTCCAATGGATCAGGTTGTTCGTCCTCACATTCGGCTCATTAGTTCTGACCGCTATCGCAAGATACTGCATATTAGAGAGTTTGCGTTTTTGCAACTGGTCAGAAGCTGGGCCCCAAAACCTGGTTTCGACCAATCAGCGAATCGTTTACCCTATTTGGGGGCCAGATTGGTTGACAGATCCAAAATCGCAAACTCTATATTATGCAATTTAATAATCTACCTTACCCACTGAAGTACTAACGATATTTTAGTATGGTGTCTAACATCGAGCGCGGGATCTAGGTTGCCGCCTTGTGGCATTTGCGTGCAATCTCTTTACTGTCTGCCAATGGTACTCCAGTTAATAGGGTACCGATCTTCGCGCAACACATGACTGTAAGTTTGACTACCAATTTTCTAGCAAGCTTTTTGGCTTGACTTATTGGTTCATTCGACGTCCCGTCTACGGGAGCTTTGTTCGTGTTCAAAATGCGTATGTTTATAGTTATATGATGCACATTTGCCCCAAGGACCGGCATTAGCACTCGTCCACACTATTGAGAGAGGCAACGGAAGATCTACGCAATTCATGCAGATGTTATTGACCATAATATGGTGCCATAAACCCTTCCCTGCCTAAACCCCTTCCCGGCTCAAAAATCGTACATGTACTTCTAGATCTAGACAACTGCAAGCACACCTGTATGCAGCCAAAATTCTCGGTGCGGGACGATATACAGCTTGCATACCACCCATGCCCCCACTGCAGCTGCAGACGGAATCGCGACTGAACGCCTGAATATTTTGACCTACACGCGATCAAATATCCAACGCTCAGCGTCGTCAGTTGGTAAACATACGGCCGGTTCACGGAGATCACAGCTCACCGCTAGTAATATGATGCCGACGGAATAGCTAATGGCACACCATATAGATTAGCAAGGATACGGTATATGAAGGCATAACATCGTTGCAGCTGATATTTTGTTTTTGCATCGACATGGTCATGTGAGATTCCACAACTGCCGAACGGGCACATATTGACTTAAGCCAGAGCCTTCTCATGCCTACTATCCCCTTCACTTACGGTTAAGTCAGGTTGTGCAATGATCGTTGGGTGGCAAACCTTCTGGTTGGCCAACTGGACATCTAATACGGGAGCGAGTCGATGAGGTTGGTGGTGATGCAATCAATCAGATAAAACCTAGCAAGTAAGGGATATACATTATCTCATTAAATAGTGTCGTCACAAACCCTGGCCGAGTACGACCATGCAACAAAAAAGTCAGTAAAGCTTGGACTTCGAAGCCCCTAGTCTACTCTAAATTCTCTAATAGGATTATTATACTTTCATGGAAACTTTAGTGGTGTGCGAGGTGCTGGCAAAGCAGTGGACCTAGATGGCGCCAACTTCAGATATGTATTCAGTACGTTCAACAATTGCAATACATGTAGTTAAATACCAAATAGCTTTGTACAAGCTCGATCAGAAGGTTATTTCTTCAATTCAGGCACAAATACGCCTCTTCACTTCGATCAAATCCGCCTTGGTGGGCTCAAAGCCACTATGAATGTCGATATCAGGCAACAATTTCGTATCGCCTCGTTTTCTATCAATTAGATCGATCCAACCGCCCGGCAACTGCGGTTGCCTGAATTCTCAGGAACAATCTCTACAACACAAGGCGAGCGACTGGGGCATTGTGTACCGTACGAATAGGGTGTTCGATCTGACTGATGCGTGAACTTCCGAACTTGTGGGAAAATATGCGAACTCGCTAACTTTGAATTTGTTAAAGTTCGCGGAAAGGAGGACAGAAAGCGATTTTAAATCCCTATGGAAAGCAACGATTATATAGTATTGGCCTGAATTAGGTCAAACAGAAATTCTTTACCAAAAGTGGAAACTCAAGCTTGGTATAGATGGAGAGCGTACGTACGCTCTACACTATTGTTTTCAGCAATGAAGCAAGGATTGAAGTTAGGATGCGCGATTGGAAAATGAGAAGTGATAAGGGGTGTCCGCGATCGAATACATGGAATACTAAGCCCATGAAAGGTAGCAAGTACCCAAGGTAGCCAGTCCCCGTACCGACCTGCAAACCGGACCACCGTTTTGCATATTACCTCAGCAATTCGTGAGCTAGAGAGGCCTATTTGTGAATTCCTTGCAACCTAGCGAACTGGACAAATTTCGCGAACTGCGAACTGGTCGGAACACATTGGTACAGTACATGCGAGGTGGTCATGAGATACTTTAATCAACTAGGCTTCTTAGAAAATTCTCACCGCACAATCTAATAGATGAAGAAGCTTTCGGTAGTTCATCTCGTGCTGGGCCATTCATATGCATAGTATTCGTTCAGTCTATGTTAGAATTCTTTTATTCCTCCACCAAGGCCGTCCCAACCCAATGAGTTCCCAGATACTGCTTGAGGTTGTTAGTTCGAAAATAAATGAAAGTGGGCAGGCAACATTCCAAAGAGGCCAGGTCGACCGCTGGCCGGTTTATAGGCCAGAAAATTTGACAGATGCACTCTGGTCTAGTCGGCCTTAGTCCAGAGCCCAATAACGATCGACCTGTGTCAAACTCTCAATTGGCCGTATCAGTCAGCCTGCCTTTATCGACATTCGCCACCGTCATGGGTCTGCCTTCTCACCGCAGATGCCGTGCTGGCCACTGTGGTTCGACGTCAGCAGTCAGCAATGAGTTTTCTGGCAATTTTCTGGCAATTTTAGCAGTCAGAACCTTGGTCTAGACATAAACCTTTACTAAAAAGTGCCATGAGCACGCTATTGTCTGACAGAAGACTAGGTGGTTAACAGAGGGGCCGTTCGAATGGCAGCGGCCCAGTACTCGCCCGTAGCATCTACAGTAGTTCTGCGTCTATTTATGGGTATATATTATTGTTCTCTGTCAGGAATTTCAAGCCTATATAGGTAGTCATAGACCGTCGGACCAAATCCGCAAATTTTTTGGGACTGTAGGCATGTCAACATCTGATCGGACTTTAAGTCCTTCAGAACACTGTTAATCACATTGGTGTGTATCTTCTTTGCAACATACAGGCTGCCACCTGCGACACATGCAAGAATTGTTCCTTGTTATCTCAGGCGATTAAATGAGCTAATGGTGACATCCCTTTCGAGAGGGATGTTTGATTTGGTTAAGTTAATGCGCAAGGAGAGGAAGGGTGGAAGAATACATGACGAAATTTGAAATTTACACTGAAGTCCGTTGGAACTGTTGGGATTCTTCAACTCGAGAATATCAATCCTCCGCCACGTCGGTTTTATAGTACAACTTCTAGTATTCACATACAGCCAGGTGGATTTCCTCCAAACTCGCAATCAAGGCCAAATACATTTAGAACCAGAACTGCCACAACAGACATGATGTATAAAGTCGCAATACATAGACTTAGGGTGATGATAATCCACAAAGATAAGTAAATAGATGTTAGTTATATGCTCTACTAAGCTTACCCTTCTACCATAGGGGTTGTGTAGAGTGGTCAGATTGTCTGTCACGGGGATATTGACAGCTGGCCGGGACGAAGTTTTCTAACGAAAAGTAACCTTTCGAGTAGCTTAGATGTGAGCGCCGGTGTGATTTCATGATTGGACTGAACACATTCAAACTAGCGCCTCCTCAAATCCAAACGCAATTCACCAATGCAAAGCGTTGTATCACTCCATATCCTAATTACTATTATAAGGAAACCCAGATCTCTCTCGACGTAAGAAATTGGAATTGAAGTTTTAGGCATATTATACACTAATTAGCTAAGCTAAGCGAACCTTAATCTATTCTTGCTATATTCTGAAGCGAACACCAAAACCCTCTTAAAAGTTGCCTCTGCAGCGAATACTGTAACTAACGGTCAGGGCGCAGTTCAAGCCGTTCCAAGTCGAACCATTCGGAGAATATATAGTTAAACCTTCCAGTGATGTGAAAACACTTCATTTTGTGCCCATTCACACACTCTATTCTAGTTCAAAAGAGTAAGCATACTGTGTAACAAGAAACGAGATTGCCGAACAACGTATAAGTCATCCAAATGAAGTCAAGGGTTGTTAGCGAGACGATACCACAAGAAATAATTTCCAGAAAGTGACTGGTTCAGTTGTGCACCAACGTATCCATCCCTTCCTTTTTCAAGTTCATCAAACCAATACAATTTTGTGCCATGTTGCTTCTTCTGCATATCGGCATTTTCATGATGTTTGAAACCCGCATTGACTTCATCTCGACCTTGATCAAAACTGTGCACTAAATGGCTTGTAGTTTTTTATAATAAAAACGTATTCTGCATTGGGCGGCGTCATATCCGCGAATCTCGTAGATGATTTCTCTGTGGATGCCACCATTCCCTAGCTCAGTTCTAATAGCTCTCCTGAAGAAAGAGGGGCACAGTGGCCTCGCTCGCTCTTCTGTACGGCTTCGCTTTAGCGTTGCGTTGCTTCCCATCAGAGTGAGTGACCCTTCGGCTCCGCTGGTCTTGGTTACTTTTTCAATCGAGTATTCGTTGGCTCAGTGTCTTCTAGGAGTAGTTTGGAGGGCAACCAGTATGTGACTACTTCCACGACGGGATAAGGTGATATGGATCTTGGCGTTCTTGTAACTGTGAGAAAGGCTGAGACAGCCCTTGACGACGCAGGCATGCTTATCTTTGTATCTGCCTCGCTGGAGAATCGGGAATTGAAGATTTATGCTAAAGGTACACAGAAGGATGTCACCACAAATCATGTCAAGGAGCTGGCGGGCTGGTTCAAGATAGGTTCTTTAGGCTGGAGCTAGGTCTCAAATGAGGGTGTGTCGTCTATGAATCAGGCTGATCCTCAGAAGCCGAGGCAATATTCTTGTTTCGTGATCATGAAGCACAGAAAGCGTGCGAGCAATATGAAGCCATCGTCGAGTTTAGCCTGGAACCAGAGAGCTGCGAGGCACACAAGGCGTAACTAAAGACTTGTGTCGGATAAATCGTGCGTGGATGCCAGTTCTTCAGCCGCATTATATATGCCTTGTCAGTCGCCGTACGTACACTTCAAGGCTCAGAAAAACGTGCGGTGTCATCACATATATATTAGTATCGCAGGCTTGGACTTAATTAACTGAATTGAATTGGCTGACCTTGGACCCGGGACGAGAACCAATTAGAGGGAAATAACGAGTTCCACGATTTAACTGACAGCCTCGTCCATCGACATGCAGGATGGTGTAACATTTTCCCTATCCAATTTTTAGCAGGAGTGGGGAGCAATTCTCACCTCAAATATATCCAGAGTACATACATTTCAACCTATTCAGTGCACTCTCACAACGCTATAACTTCATGACAGACTTCGTAACATCACGAAAACTAACTGATAACAGCAGTGGAAAAGCTACATTAACTATTATAATATGCCGAAATTCAGCAGGAGAGAGAAGAGCAGGAGGTGGTTGAGCTTAATCGGCGGCAATGCAGCTTTTTTCGACAGTACTGGACTGCCTGGACCACTTTGAAGGGCGAGCTGGAGATACTTGTCTATTAATGTAGCGTGCTTTCCTCCCAGAAGTAAACAGTCAGATTCTTTAGGGCTACTGCTGGAGTTAATATGACTACCGGGAATAGGAATATGGAAGTGCGATGGCGATGGGAGAGGATTTCCGAAGCTGTCTCAAGGTTCCTCGCTGGTGACCTATGGTCGATGATATTTGAAGAGTAGCTAAATCTTAAGACTTTGTTGGGGTTAGGATATATCGCTGATAAACCTGTATGGGAAGACTCTGGAGAGCTAGAGAGGTGCTAACATCTCGAATACCTAACCCATGTATGGCCTTCGATGCTCGTGGACACTAAGCTATCTCAATACAATGCGACTCTAGTACGTTCTGTAGTTCACTTAATTCTATCCACTCATAGCAAACGAAGAATCGCTGTATACCGCAGGTCATACTTGGATTATGGTATCATCGAGGAATATAGATTAAATAAAACTATGATCAGGGTAATAATGTCCCCCAATCATGTGCTGCCTTCAATGTAGTAGCACAGGGTGGACTTTCTCGTTTAGAAGTACACTTAATCAGCCAGGGCTGCTATGAGGAAGGATGTGAGGTTCACTATTTGTTGTATTTCTTTCAAACGCTGGAGTCGCTATTGCCACGCCATTACCGCCATTATGGGAAACCATTTATAGAGCCCAGCGAATGATTCTGCATTGGAATGATAGATCGAAAGCTAGCCGCAAGTTAGTGATGACAATAGTTTCAATAGATTAACGCATCTAGTTTCCGAACACAGTCCCGCCTTCTTGTATGAAGACATTCTTTTTCTCCGCACTGGGCGGGAGTTTGAGAAGGCTACCACTGGATCCTCAGCAGCAAAGAAGTACCCTGTCTGCGATGGAGAGCTGCTCTCGACTTTGTGTGCGAGAAGTACCGTAAAAGGGGACGTCTGGACACAGAGCACGTACTGCAGTTGAAAGCAAATATTGCGAGGGCTTTTCACTTTCACGGTATTGTCTTGAACACCGAGTCGGATTTGGTCACGACGTAATAGGAAGCAGGTTTTCACTTCGGTCGACAGAGGGGACTGCAGGCTGAGCACCTTCAAGCCTACTTGGTTTCTACGAATGGGAACTTGGCTCTCTACCTTGAGGAGTTGGATAGACTAGAGGTTTCCGTGCACAGCGTTCTCCGATAAATGGGTCTTTAGAGATTTCGCTTTCAGGTCTTTGTGCAGAGGAAGGGCACAGGCAGAATGGGCGGTGTTGGAGTAAGTTGCTCGATTGAAATGTGTGGAATATTGAGTTCATGAAAAGTAGCCAGTTTTCATATCACCATGCGAACTAGACAAATTTCGCGAATTAGTGTTTCAGGTCTGCAAACTACTGGGTTCGCGAATCAGTCAAACACATATGTACATGTGTAGTCTTGAGATACCTCTGTCACTCTGTCACAGGCTTCGCAGCATAGAGTCTTTAGTCCCAATTCGAGATTGTGCCTAAGTCGAGATTCGCAAGGAAAAAGTTGCTGATGTTGTTGATACCCTGTTACCTCGTGAAATCTAATTAGCGGTCTCGACTTAAGACCGATTTCTCGAGTTAGGACCAAGGCTCTACTCACTGCACCACGTAATAGGTGAAGGAGGATTCGGCAGTTCATCTTGCGTCATCTATATGCACATTGTTTGCTCAGTCTATGTTAGAATTCGTTCATTCCTCCACCAAGAGGCGAAGCCGTTCCAAACAAAGGAGTGGGAGTGAGTTCCCAAATATTATTGGGGCTTATCGATCCGAAAAAGGAGTGAGTAGACAGCATACCGAAGCGGCCAGGTTGACCGCTGACTGGTCTGTAGATCAGAAAACTGGTCAGATGCACTTTAGTCGGCTTTAATACAGAGCCCAATACCAATTGGCCTGAGTCAAATACTCAAACTTGCAACTGCCCGCATCATTCTGTCAGTCTTTATCGGTGACAGTCGCCACCGTCATGGATCTGTTTCTCGTCGGCAGGTACCGGACTAGCCGCCATAGTTCAACGTCAGCAGTCAGCAATAAATTTTCTGGAGATTTTCTGGAGATTTTAGCGGTCAGAACCTAGGTTTAGAAATAAATAATTACTAAAAGGTGCCATGAGCACCCTATTATCTGACAGAAGACCAGGTGGTCAACAGAGGGGCTGTTTGAACCCCTGCAGCCAATACTCACTTACTGGTGATTGCTTTCCTGTAGTAGCTACAGTGACAAGCTCTTCAGTTGCTAAATCTTTCTAGTTGCAAATTTGAGCATATTGGCATACAAACTAACGGTTGTTAGGCGAACCCCTGTAATGATTTAACCAAGCAAAAATATCAGGTTCGCAAATGGGGGCTTTCCCAACCGGGAGTAGGTCTGCGTCTTTTATGGGTGTATATTAGAGTACTCTACTTACTGCTATCAGAAATTTCAAGCCCGAAGATAATTGCACACTGCTCGTACTAATTCTGCCAGGGTTTGAGACTACTCTATTTGGAAAACCAATCCGCCGGCAACCACAGGTCGTAAGCCTAGTCGCTTCGGAATACTAATCAGAGGTAGTGTTTCCATAACCTTGAAAATATGAAGCGGGATTGACAAATCTGTCCCTATGGTACAAGAAATACGTGCTCTACTTTTAGAATATATCTGCAGCTAAAATCTCGAGACCACTTCTGGATCGTCTTCTGCGTGACGATTTCCAAGGCCAAATTACAATTGGCTTTGATTATTGGATTGGGGGTGAGCTACCTGGCATATATGTGGAAGCTCCTGCTCTTAGACGACGGAAGGTTCTTAAGTTGAAGAATCTACAATATCTAACATGTGGCAGTTCCGGATCCATCAGCACAGGCTTCAACACAGACTCCAATCTACAACCTTCATAAACAGCATCATCATATATTCTTCCATCATCCTTGTCGCTTCATGTTTTGCATTGACAAGTCTACGCCTGCCTTTATAGACCATCCTGTCTGCACCCATTCACTTCAAACTAGTTTAGCCACCGGAGGTAGTAAAAATCCTACGTCTATCACAGGTGCTAGTTTGTCTTGTTGCGGGAAAGCATGATTGGGTCATACAGTATCATTCAGTGGCATTATTCATGTGGCTGGATATCAGATCGATTAGATAACTTTAGCTGGGCGCTTGTGGATAGTGTTAGGTTGCTTGGATCGATCAATTAGACATTATCAATTCTCGCACCACTTTCATTTGTCACAAAGGAAAGTTTGCACTCTCATTGAATAGATTGGGATGAGCGACGTAAATTCACGGGATCTGTGGATGGAACCTTGTGATTTCAATGAGCCGAGTATGTGAGATGAGAAGAAATGGATGCGATTAGATAGAATGATCGAGCCAGCATTTACTTACCGTCCTTCATGGCATCTCAGTTCCTCCTCATTTTATCCCCAGATACATAGCAAAATAGGACCAGATATATATACTTAGTACTCTATTAAGATACAGTTATAAGCAAGTCACAAGCGCAGCGAAAACCCTGGTGTGGTTTGTGTGGCTTGTGTGGCTATCTGTATTTTGTATAAGCTCGTGTACCAGGCCCCGGGAGGCTAGACGATTAACGTCCGTCCTCGAATAGGTGATCAGTTTTACGGTGCAACTCCGAGGTTTGAGCCCCCGAACCCAACACCGAAAATCAAAAAGATGATTTCGGTCACAGTCTATGTAGATAATAACTGCTCTGGTAATCTGCCTGCTCTTGACCGAAATTGTTTGTGTGTGGTGGAAGTGCCCATATGAGCTCAGTGCTGGCCGATGCATCACTCGCTTGTAGACCAAACTCGGATGTTGAAATACGCTAGAAGCTTGTATTCTAAAGTACAGGTACATTCGTGATCTTATATACGGCATTCAGAGTATGCCTTGTACGCATGCATGCGCACTCAGTTGGCATCTCCAGCTGAGTCTGGAACGACCATCATCATCGGGAGATTATGATCCCCATCAGCCCAGCTGAAGCCCATAAGCCGTACGCCAGGGAGGCGGTCCATATATGCAACATCGGACCTATCTTGCATGACCCAGAGTACCTCCACCACACACAAACAATTTCGGTCAAGTGCAGGCAGACTGTTATTATCTACATAGGCTGTGACCGAAAACTTCTCTTTTGATTTTCGGTGTTCAATGCGGGGCTCGTTGCCTCTCCGAACCTCAGAGTAATACCGATGACTTAGTTGTTCAGCCCCTCCTTGGGACGGGTATTCATTCCCGTCCTAGGAAGGGGCTGGTATGTGAGTTTATGTTGTGTACTAGTGGCAACTCCGGCACCGGTTCTCGACCAAGGCCTAGGTCCATAGATAAGCATCATACTAACTGGTTCAAGTGAATGATTGTGACCTCTTGAAGACAACTAGGAAAGAGCGGTGCTTCGTTCATGCGGATGTTTACCGTTCAAAGATATAGTGTTGAGCGCACCCCTCTGCAATAGCTATAGGTAGTTGTCACCTATATTTGTCCTCCGATGACGCTGTGGCTGGACGCCACCCGTATTCTAGATCATTGATCGCCGCCAATCACATCCCACCCACCACTCGTCTTCAGCGGACGGGTCCGTTCAATCGCTCGAATTCCCGTTTAGAAGCACTTCAATTCTCCACCTCGGCTGGAAACTTCCTACAGCCCCCACAGTGTGTACCGATGAAAGTCGTTCAGGGTGGTCCTTTAGTGCTCTATAAAAAATTACAGACTTGTAACTGAAATCTCAGAAGAGTGCAAAGTCTTTCCGGAGTAGGTTTCGGCGCTCCTTTTAGTTCACGTTTGCGCCATAATAGGATTTATTCAAAAAGACCACCCCCGAACACTTTTTACATCCACAGCACAAGGAAATCAATGATCTCTTGGATCTATTCACAGATATAACATTTAAGAAACGGAAATGAAGTAATAACTATGAGCATTATAAATGTTGATTAACAATCGACACCCTCCTTACCCAACCAGCTTTTACCCTTCCACACAGCACTGAAAGTTTGCCGGCCCAGGGCAATATCCTGCCAGTCTCTCGTGAGTTCATGGTTTGTAAGGTATTGTTGGTTATTTACCTGGTATTTGTCTACGGCCGTTGCAACTGTCCGTCCATTTACATATGCTGTCTACGCCCTGGCACTTGCTCTTATAACAGCACTTGATGTCCGGTAGGTCGTTTGGGCAGTCTCCATTTGTGTAAGAACCGCCAGATCTCCTGCAGGATGCAGTGGGGATACAAACACCGTACCCATAGTCCGGGAGGTCGCCGGGTTTACAGCGGTCGTTAGTTGCGCCATAGCACGCGGAGGAGAGAAGTGTGAGCAGTATTGTGGAGGAAGTAAGCTTCATAATATCGTTGGAAGAAGGAAGAGAGAGCTGAGGGCTAAAGCCTACTTATAGACAGCTGTTGTCCGTCGTCCTCAGGCAGCACTATGCTACACAATAGTTCCGGTATTACCTCCGCTGCGTTTGGGTGGGAGATTTTCAAGGCTGTTGAAATAGCGATGGTAGAGAAGCTTGATTGCTTCTATCTACGTGAGAGCTTGCATGCTCATAAATACGGCATTCAGTGTATGCCTTGTACGCATGCTATGCGCACTCAGCTGCCATATCTAGCTGAGTCTTGAATGTCCGTTAGCCTTGATGATATCATGATTCTCATTAACCTAGCTGGGGTCCATAGGCTTTACAAAGGGTGGCGATCCATATATGCAATAAAGGCTGCTATGCCGTGTAACGATTGTGGTTGATCGGATCAATGTACATCCAATCGTCATCAAGCACGCCGGTGGAAAAACAGGCTTTTCATACTGGACTGAGTTCTCAACAAACAGTTAGTTACGCAACCGAAAAGCAGTGCTCTGTGCATGCGTCTTTGCATCTACATGGTCATGTTCATGGGGTTGTATCGGTGGCATTCATCTCGCGAGCAGTTTCCCGTTACTGTCAATGCCTTACCAGCCGCGAGGCAACCTAGGCAGATATGCGGTTGTAATTTCTACGCTCAACAGTAGTTCATCCTTACGCATATTTCCTCAAGAAATCTTAGCCTAGGTCCAGCTACAGGTCTAAAGCCTGGCGGAGAAAATCCACGTTCAGCGATCTTCAAAGGTCTGCAGTTCAACCATGCCAAGAGTGAAGTCTCAGCAGTTCTAATGGGCATGTACTGTTGTTGTACTGTACAACGTGGAGTTGGCGGGGCTACTTTAGTACTTGTGGTTTATTAGAAGATGTGGTGAAGCATTGAAACTTTCCAATGTTAGCAAATGAGAACACTTGAGACTGTACAGACGCATCTCAACCACTCAGTTCATTGGCTTTTATGGTGGGTGAATTATGTGCTAAGATGCGATGAAGATCGATAGAAGACTCGCATATCAGCTAGTGATCTATATACGACCAGCAACGTACCAATTTATTCATAGAAGGTGACACGTATTCCTGAGCTTTAAGATTAGCTATGTCAGACTACCCCATGATCTTGAGACTGTTTTTCCATGTAACAATGTAACAATGTAACAATGCATACATCTGTTAGGCGCGTGCAGAGCGCCACACATAAGGTTCGTACGCTGTGTACACATGACGCTATCTCTCTTGTTTTTATATTAGCCAATCAATGCTATGGATTCGGTTGTCCCAAGCAAACGATTCTATATGGTGTTTTTGGAGTCCGGGCACAAGAGGCATGCGATTGCGAGAGTGGTGGGGTTTGACGAAGAATCGAGAATCGAATTAGTGCCTTCAATTTTCGACGGTGATAATGACGATCGTGGTCCTAAGAATATAAGCAACATATACCTGAATCTCCACGGTCTATTCTACGTCTTCAAATTACTTAGACGGGGGATCTAGTTGAAAGAATGCATCTGATCATAACATCACTCACTAATAGTTGTTAGATTTGCGCTAAGATAAGATAACACGATCTAGGTTGGATTGTCAGTATGACATCACGATCTGATGTCGTGCTACACAATCGTTTCTTCATAACGCAAACCTGCAACTGGCAGTAAGACAAACTCCTCAATCACAGTGGCATACTAACCAACCCAACGACCCGCGTAGGAGTACAGTATCTACGAGCGAAATTTCGGATACAGCTCGGCGGACAGAGCCACCCAGTGTTGCACACCAACTGACTCGAGACTTTTCTCGTGCCAGCCACCAGACGCGAGGTACAAGCTAGGGCAGAGCGTCTGGGCACGAGAAAAACTCGAGACATCTCGCCTCGTTAACGGCCTCAGGGTCTCGCAATTCCAAGAACACAAAGACGACATCCCCATCCCCACCCGTACCCTGGCGCCCCGGAAACCAGTTAGAAACACATCAAACCACAATGACCTGAAATTAGCCACTTTCGACCTCCTAAACGGGTAGTTAAATAAACCGCTTAGTGCGAGGTTTTTAGCAGGGGGGAAGGCATACAAAATGGGCTATTTCAATAGAGTAGTTTTATGTCAATTGAGTGTAACTTGCGTACGCGAACTTGGAACGCTTGAATAAACCGATTTTTGAGTAAATATCAGCGCACCTTCGTGCATTTATATCAACTCCTACTGCACCACCTCCGGTACAAGTTCAACCCAATACCCATCCGGATCTCTTACGAACGCGAGCTGCCGGAACACGGCTTTATATCCCTCCTCGACCAATGAGTCCTCTCTCCCATCTTCTCGCACCCGCGGAACTCCCATAGCCCTAAACGCTTCCTCGCCCAACCCCTTCAATATCTCCGTCTCCGGATAAACTTCCTTCAGCCTCTGCAACGCCTTCGCAACATCCGGTACGGTGAATCCCACATGTCCAAATCCATACCTCCCTTCCAAATTGCCGTTATCATACGTCTCTTGTGTGTCATGTGGGATGTGGTAGAGTTCTATCAGTCCCTTCCGTTTTCCTAGTGTGGCGAGCATGTCGCTACTGGTTTCAGTTGGTGTATCTGGGTGGCCGAGGTAGTAGACTCCATTCATCAGTCTCGAGAAGTAGGGGTAGGGGTGGAGGAGATACTAGTCCAAAGACCCGTGTTGAAGGTAAAGATAGTACGGAGACCAAAACCTTCTTTGTAGAATTGCAAGGATTTCTCAGGGTTTTTGATACGGAGCATGAGGTGGTTCTGTTGTGCTCGTTATCAGTGGAACGAATAAAGGGGGGAAAGGACGAGTTACATACGAGGCGGTACCCCACTGTGTCTGCAGGCTGTGGGGCGTCAGCGCCAATAATGTGCGAGCCTGGGGGAACGTCCGCTGCCATCGGTAGAGGTGTTTTTTTACAGGATCGTGGGAATGTAATTGGGAATTTGGCAATGCGACGTTCACAACAGGATATTGCATACTTAATATTTATGCTTTCATTGATGATAATGTGGTGGAACGCGCGACTCCCGGAGTGCGGGGTGGGGAGGTGTGGAGTCACGACGTCGGCTATTGAACTCGGTACGATGCCGATGCTGATACCATTGTATAAAACCACTCTGCCATACCGGCCCATACGAGTCCGTACTGTGCACTGATACCGCACCCACATCCACACCTTAACAATCATTTTCGCACTCTGCTTACCGCATGGTCCCATATAAACATCAATATATGGGGTTTGGACTACTACAATTACCTTCCTATGCAAAAGTAAGCCAGAGGAGTTACATTTGCATATATGTGATGTCAAAATGCCAACCCAAAACTTCGCGAGATTGGAAATTCGAACAGTGAAGGGAAGTGCAAATGAGTCGGTATTATTATTAGGGATATATACGGGGAATAACTTGGATTATAGTTGCATACAGGAAAGGGAACCGGGCACAATTTCGACTGGAAACGGCACTATTTTGTGAGTGGAAAGGATATGGAACCTGTTACACTTGGGAAAGCACACTCCAGGTGAAAGGAGACAGTTGGCAAGGGAGAGCCACTGTGGATTCATTAAACTTGAGAAACATCATATATTGTCCTCACACTTTCCAGTGTCTGATAGAGCTACAGGACTACTACACATACATGCTGTAGAGTACAAACTGTGAAAGCATAATTCCTAATATAGTACAGAGTCATCCCTATGTTCCTGGTGCCTCGTCTCACCCCGCCCCGTACTGGTGTCCGTACTGTCCTGGTATATATGACCAGTGTCACCCATCTACATTCAAGATTGGCATGACGTGTGCTCCTGAATTTCTCCACCTACTCCTAACTTCACCCTGGTTAGCTCGTAAGTCTATGTTACTGTACTTGTTAGAGTGGAGGCGAGTGAAGTTGCTAGGTTAGAAATTTGCGTTACAACCTCCTATAGCACACTGAGCACCCGGAATCCATACCTAAGAATGTTTCAGTTTTGTGGCGCTTGTATGGAGAATTCCGTGATAACTAATATGATGGTGGCTATGCCGGGTCCCCACATTTGACAGGAAATTCTCGGTTGAGTTCGCCGACGGAGCGTGGTGGTAGTGAGAAACGATTCCGAATGTGGTAATACCTATCCTACAGAGTCTACATGTGTCGTGCAACACTTGTAGAGGCCACATAACCTGTTCTTGTTGTGTGACTGGCAGCCTCGTTCACCGTTTTACAAGGAAGGCTCGTGTATCAGTAATAAGAGTTCGGCTATCAGAGAACGTTTCAAGCTTTCCATATGTGGGTACAGATTTTGGGTTCGAAGGAAACGTGGATGGGATCCTCGTGGCCGTACAGAGCAATGGATTAGCGTATAGATTGTTAGGAATCACGAACGTGGAAATCTGAAACCCATCTGCGCGGCTTGTTTGCGTGCTAGATGTGTACTTGATACTTGATACTGATCCGATCCATCACCCCACGGGTTCTTCACCTGGCACCTTGGTGGAAGATTTCTATAACAGTAGTGAAGAGTGATAAGGGTTAGCTCGAAACTCGGAACAAGTACATGGATTTTGGACCGGGTTATTCCCTGTGGCGTGGAGAGTTCGAACCTTCCTGCTTAAGTGCGGTGCTAGTAATCATGGTGCCGTCGAGGCGAGGCATCGGTCCTACACGTGGCGTTCCAAATATTTCCGGATTTGCATGTAGGAAGTAAAAATTTTGTGTTCAAGCCAATCAGATAATCCTCACAGTGCCGAGATTCCCCCGAAGAGGATCTTTGCGACCAATTGGGTTCGCGATATCGATCCTCCTCCTGGACGTCCACATGCAAATGGTAATATGGTATCAAACTAGGTAGCACCATCCTATTAAACTAGTGCCGGCCGGTTTCTCCACCACTCTTCCCCTTGACATCGTGCCTTTTGCACCTACACATATAGCACCGCAGCCGCTCTTCGGTACTTGCAGTTTTCATTCCTTTCTGTACAAATATCCAACTACATCACATTCATTCGTTACTTCATTCAAGATGAAAATCGACTTCATCAAATTGACTGCTGTAGCATGCCTTAGCACAGCAGCATTGGGCTCACCAATTGCTGGACCTTTCTCCGGCGCTGTCGGGAATGGATTAGAATCGAGATCGTGAGACCTCTCCGGATGGTTGAAGGTGCGGCGGGACATGGTTTAACCAATTCTGCAGTGACAGCGATAGGCAGTGCAGAAACCCGGTGGTTCGCAAAGAATGGTAAGTTCTTAGTCTAGGCTTTCTCTATTAATTGTCCAGTTGGCCAATGACTACGCATTGCCGGGTTTCCGTTCTAACATGATACTCCAGGCGAAAACTCTCCAGCAGCCAGAAGAAAGAATACATTAAGGCTGTCTATTGTCTGTCCAAAAAGCCCTCAATCGCAAAGTCTGTAGTTGCAGGTGCAATCAGTCGGTATGATGACTTCCAGGGAGTCCACTCCATGCAAACGGATAAGATCCACTGGGTAGGTTATCGAAGCTCGTGCTATCCTCGAGTCCCCGTCAACAGTGCAGGTAGCTAACGGTTACAAGGTTGGACACTTCGCCATCTGGCACAGATTGATGGTTGCTGAATATGAGAAAGTGCGAATATCTTTCCTAAAAGTTACAGAACAAGTTCACAATTTGCTTATATATATAGGCACTCCGCTCGGAATGTGGATATACCGGCGGTCAGCCATACTGGAATTGGTTCAAGGATACTGAGTCTGGGCTCAAAATGACGGAATGGGAGATCTTTGACTCCACCACCGGCTTTGGTGGAAATGGTCCTTTCATCGAGGTCACCCCTGAACAGAACTATCTCGGAATTGAAGATCGAACCGGAGGTGTGTCTCTGCTTACCGACGCTAGCATTGCCCCTTATCGTACTAATTACACATGCATACAATAGGAGGATGTGTCTTGGACGGTCCTTTCACAGAAGACCGCTTCACTCTCAACCTCGGTCCCACCAAAGACTACAGCGTCTCTAATCCTCACTGTCTGACCCGTGACTTTGCTCCTTCGATTGTCGAAACCAACTTGGTCCGTTGGGTGTGGGATGAAGTTTTAGCGCAACCCGATTTCGGCAGCTTTGCAAGACGTCTAGAAGCCATTCCAAGCTGGGATATGAAGAATGTCCACGGTGGTAAGATCAAAAAATCTTAGCCCGGTCCTTCAAGCCGCTGACGAAGTTCACACAGGCGGACATTTTGGGGTCGGTGGTGTTTTAGGCACAATCGGCGACGGTTAGTAGCTGAGCTCTCAGCTCTCACTCCTCAACACGCACTGATGGTAGTTATCTAGCCTATAACTCTCCTGGTGACCCACTTTTCTATCTCCATCACGGCAACCTCGACCGCCTATACTACCACTGGCAGAAGAAAAGCCCCGCTCGTCTTAAGGATGTCTCTGGTCCTTCTCTTCCCTTCGACTACCTCAATGAACACGCCCCGAATATCACGTTGGATTTCGAGATCAATATGGCACCGCTCACTGGTAACATCAAACTCAAGGATTTACTGGACACCAAAGGAGGAACTCTCTGCTACGAGTACGATGGCTCGGATAGCGACTAGGCTCGCTGGGTTGAATCGTAATAGGTAATGTACTCGTATGCTGTTGAGTAATGGCCTAGTAGATTTTAGAGGACATGTACGAGACGATAGCGACGTTGGAATACCCGATTGTAATATTTAATGCTATATAATGTTCAATTTACAGCAACCTTAGTGTCTCAACCTACATGTAAGTTTTTTTATCGAATCCATGCCGAAGCTACACCCCGTAATCCACGTATCCATACAGGCCAATGGGTTCAAGGCAGTCATACGCTGTTGGCTGCCCTCAACTGCATCTACAGCCACGTAGTTTCAGGTAGCGAGCGAGATACCAAACTCTGAACGCAGGTGAGTTCGCTCAATGTGCCCTATGGACTGCTGCGGCAGTTGATCGGCCGGCTCAACAATTGCAACAAAACCTTCCTCGTGGTTGATATGGTACAACGTACAACGGGTCAGATTTCCCTTAATTATCCGAGACAATGAGTTTGTGTTATGTTGTACCACCCTGCATTGCGAATTGAGGACGAGGCAAGCAGTCTTTGGGATTCATCTCAGGGGTTATCTAACATTACACTTGTGCATGTATTCCATAGAAGCCTAGCACTAGATTCTCGGTCTTCACGAAGCGGTATTTACCGTAGCTTCCAATCAAACCGTTGTGCTGAATAAGTATATCCAGATGGACTAAGCTTGGCCCCGCTTTCTTTTAGCGAGAGCCGACAGCACTCTAGACTGTTCAGTGCAGCCACTAGTGAGTTCCGAAAAATCGGCTACCGGGCGCTCCGTCACTTTCTAATGTCTACTGTATCGTTTGCAGCAGACCATCACCCGAGACATTTAATCCTCCGCCGAAGAATATCTGCTCGATTGAGATCGATTGTTGCAGGTGCGCCACAGGCCGACAGTTTCCTGTAACGTTCGCCAAACACTATCTATGGGCACTGTCTATGGGCCTACCGGAGCTATATCAGTATTGTAGAGTAGAGCACATACCTAATCCGGAGTCCCCACCAAAGAGCGGGGAAAATCCCTCTGCTTGAACTATCGCGATAACTAGTAGATTTATTGCGCTAGTGGGGGCATCCATCTACAAAGTTGAAACAAAGTGCCCCCGTATCTAGATACACGAAACGTCTGGAATCCCTGTACTCATATGTAACTTCGGGAGGGTGCCCATGGTTGTGGATGTTAATTAATGTCAGATGTCAAATGTCATGTTACGGATAAACCGTCTCCCCGTAACTGCTGGAGGTTACTCTACAGCACATTGCGAAGAACATGGTTTAACTGCCAGAAGACGTGAGCTCGACTCAACTCCACAAGTGGTGTGTATTTCTAGTCTCTTCACTGCTAAGCCACTAGCCATCAACTAACAGGGAAGAAAGCACAGCATAGCTATATAGAGTAGCGCCATAGAGTGACGAGCTCTAGATTGGAGACTACTCTTTACTGCTATTCTCTAGATCTTACAAACCGCCCGGTGAAGACATCGATATCCAAACGTTACTTGTATGCATGTATGTTTCGCACATGCGTTCACACTGCATTGATAGGGTAGGTGGTGTAATTATAGGGATAAACACTTCCCTGTTCTTTTTAGGGTAGGAACGGGCTAGTAGCGTTGAATTTTGGTAAAATTCGGTTCCAGGAACCAAGTTGCATTACAAGTCTATCAACACATCAACCAATTGATCCCAGTGCTATCTCATCTGGTGTCATGAAGCCAGAGGACGTACCTAGCGATTACTTTGACTCCCGGGGAAGGTAGATCAAGTGCTAGTAGAGGTATATAGCAGGCTCAAGACCCTGCTGCAGCTGGATACTGGAGATCGACTGGACCACATCAACTGGTCTTTCATTCGGACAATTGCGCAGTTTTTAACGAGTAATACCCCCGCGATTCTAAGCTGCGATCTACAACGAAGTTCAATCTCTGACCCATCTCCATTGCAAGGTCATCAAAACAGTCCGGTTCCCGATTGATCTGCTTAAAGAAGGCATCGGAAATCTAGAGCACACTGCAGTTTGAGAGCGATCGCGGCTTTCGGCTCTTCGACTTGACGCCTTTGTTGCCTTCAGTTCAATAGCCAGTACTTCCACCCGACATTCATAATGGCGGATCTAGGCCTTGGGCCGACATTGCTCAGTGTGATGTTTTCTCTTACGAGCATTTCAACGATAACTGTGGGGTTGCGGTGAGATTTTATTTACCTCCAAATCTGTTTCCGTCGACACGTCATCCCACCAACAGAAGGCTTACATTGCGCCCAGATTCTACTGCCGCTCACAAATCATCCGCAGTGTAACGATAGATGACTACCTCATCGGCTTTGCTCTTGTAACCCCACCATAACCCTTCTTACCCTGATAATTACACGGGCTGATCATCTCCAGCTTCAAACTTGGGGGTTGGTAGTCACTAACTACTTCCATGTGTATTATGGCACTGGCAAACATGCGAAAGAGTGAGTATTGCCAACGCGATCCTACGGGCGACGAGTGACGTTTTCTCGACAGTCTCACAAATTACGCAGAGATCATCATACCTACTTTAAAGCTGTGGTATGCTTACCAGCTCCAATACCTGATGATATTATACTTTGTCAAAGCCTCGATATTATGCTTCTACTACCGCTTATCGCCAAAGAAGTTGTATCGGTGGTCGGTGTACGGGCTCGGAGCTGTGATCACGGTGTATTCCTTTGCTATGTTGTTTGTTAACGTTAGTATTCCACACTCACGGTCGCAGCGGGGTTGAATGAACAAGTGAGTGAGCGCTGACGCGGTGTTCAGATGTTTGAATGCCCAAAGGACATTACTCGAGCGTGGTCGCCGTCATTCCCTCAGGGTTGTAATAACCTGGTTGTTGTATATTACGCTATGGCAGCATTCAACATTACCACGGATATCGCAATATTCTTCCTCCCGTTGCCAACGGTATGGGCCCTCCAGGTGAACAAGAGAAAGCGAAGTACATACCGCCAGAAGCACAGAGCGAGGAGATGTAGTAAATACTTATGGAACCTTTCCAGCCGCACTACTATTGATTTTTTCGATCGGCTCACTGGCTGTGATCGCCTCCATCGTCCGAATCAACGCTCTATATAAGTACCAAGACGCCGCCACCAACGGCGGCGATGTCCCCTGTACGGCGCCCGCTCCTTCTGCAATGCAGTACAATTTATGCTAATACTTCACTATAGATGTCGCAGCCTACATCCTCATCTGGTCGCAAGTTGAGGTGAACATGGCCATCACCTCCGCTTCCGGTCCTTCACTCAAACCCCTCGTCAAATCTGTCCTGGGCAGCTCCAGTTTTCAAAAGTCATCCTACTACTTGCACGGTTCCCACGACCGTGGCAAGGACCTTTCACAGTCGGACGGCCGGCACCGGATTTACGGGGGCAGCGGCGGGCATTCCGGTACGGATGGCGGGGCCGGTATTCCACTAGGAAATTACAAAGGCCAGATCACTTCGACAGCAACTCACGGTAGCGCAAACACTAGTCAGGAGAATATCATTGGTAACGCACAGGGTGGGATCCTGAGGACCACAGATGTAAAAGTAGACGTGGAGATAGGCGTACGGCCGAAAAACGATTCGGAAGATAGCCTGAGGAGACTGGAGTTTGGTGTATAAATAGGGGGTTGCTCTATAATGATGTTTATGGAATCAAAACGTGTTTGTATAGTAGAGTACATTAGACCTTATAGTAGGCGTTTTCGAGAGTTTGGACGCTGTTTTAGTGACTTTTTGAGCACGTGTGCCGACGCATCAGTCAATTACACTACTAAAGTCTATTGAAGTCTTTTATGCAGTCTATACATCCAGGTGTAATCCCGGATTCCCGATAACAAGGCAATTTATACGGTCCCAAGGTATCGGGTTGAGAGTAGGGTACAACAGAGGACTGTGGCGATGGATTTTTTCCCACCAGTTCTCACAATTGTAAGCAGACGAATTCGAAACCTTAAAGCCTCATAACGAAAAAATTTGAACGTCAAATCCCCACACAAACATACATTTAGAGGCGCAATTGCCTTACCACCGGAATTATACACTCTGTGCCTGGGTGTTTAGTGCACGTATGCGACTGACTGACTGGTCTGCGCAATGTTTGAAAATACCTCGGGAAAGCGGTACCAGTGCATGCGCAGCAAATTTCTTTTGCCCTTAAAACGGGTTCTAATTAGCATCAACATCTCCTTCCAGATAATATTTCAAGTTGTGAAGGCCCCTTTTGTTTGCAGCTAGGCAGGTGGAAATTTATTGTTCATATTCATATCCTTGAAGACATGATCTATGTTCCGTCCTATCTGCGACCGTACCCGTTCCCGAACTAGCAAGGAAAGTCTGCGATATTTCTGGTCCATTCACAAACTGGGTAAGGGTCGTGAACAGGGAAAAGTTTAGGAACTAGTCCCAAATAATGAATTCCAAGTTTATTGTTAGCAGCGACACATCGTGGGCGTAGTACTAATCCATGGCTGTGACAATATTGCAATGATCATTCTTGCAGTAGCCACACAAACTTCGGTTGCTTTTAATACACACTGTGGTAATATTCTGGTGTTATTTACGGTTGTTGAAACTATATATAATTGTGAGATATAGAGTCCTGTTTGTATATGGACCGATGGTCTCATAACTTTATTGCAACATACATCAACCTAACAAGAAATCTAGCAGATTTGTATATTATTCTTCCATTCGTTAACAGGCGCAGACTCGCAAACCGGTCACTGAAGTTTGCAAACGGGTATGGGTTGTGTATGGAACGGAACATATTATATGGCGAGTCGTGAGGGGTTGGTCGGCTATTTTACTTACACACATGTTGTTTGTTTTGTTTTAATCATACTGTATTCACTCTACTTAGAGTATGACAGCCCCTTAATCCCCCCCCGCCTCCGGGCTGGCCGGCTAGATGGCGGAGCTCCACTCCTGCTACCCGTCGTCCGACTTACACACATGTTCGGGTATGGTCGTACGGAAGAAAGTTCGACCACTTCGATAACACCGATAGCCTACAATACTTGGGGATCGAGACCAGAGGTTGATCATTGACGCTCTAGTGGCGTTGGAAATTTTTTTGACGGCGTAAGGTTAAACCTAATTAGATACACTAGCTATCACTTAAAGTACCTTGGCCTCACAAACAGAACGATTTTTAGATCTACAGTGGTGATCGGATTTTGCTTGCCTTCATGATCGCTGCGCAAAAATCGTCAACGAAGGAACTTTCTCTGGCTGGTGGATATCTACGAGGCTTTATTGGAGGATGTTGCGAGCACTACACGTCACTCGCCGCAGCCGTCAAACTACCAGATGACCTTGTCTCGTCCACACGTGCTATCTTACTCATGCTAGCATTCGATTTAGTGCGAAAAGTTCCCAGATTTATCGGAGTATAGTCAAAATTTAAACTACGCAGCCAACTAGAGGTGAAAGCTCATAACATAGCGAGAGAGTTGGGTTACTGGAACTCATTACTCAGTACTACCTGTTGTCCCGATATGCCTAACTATGCCCTCGCACCTTCCTAATCTTTGGCGGCGTTCTTCCACCTTATCCTATGCTCTGGAATTAGGCTGCCAATTTGGGCTAGAGATTCGGCTGTGCTCGGTCAGGCCAGGAACTTTGTCTTCAATAGGGCCTCTGACCGTAGATGTAGGGTCGAAATGATCAGTGCTCACGATAGACCCACAGAACTAGCCAACTCAGCTAGCTGTTGGGATGTTTAACTTGCTGGCGCTGCGGGCTTCAACCGATCAATCATACACACTCTAGATCTTCATATAACTATAACTAAAGCCGGATATATATACCCACAAACGTTTCTGTTTTTCCTCCTATCCATTATATATCCGCTCTGGCATATCAAGCACCTATATAGAATCCTACCGCTCTTGATTACTGACAGTATCCATTCCACCATCCGCTTTGCGAGTGACAAATTATGATCCAAATTGTTACATCTCGTGAAAACATGTTCAAAGTCGTTGCCGTACTATTAGTATTACGTGGTGTCATTCTAGAACCCTGCGAGATGGCCCTTCTGTCTTCTGTTCAAGGGCCCATTAAGGTCCTCATGTTGGCATTTTTGGGCTGTGTCTGGGCATGGGTGTCGCTTCATTTTCGCAATTTTACTAGTTCCCGGAACTAACTCAAGATCATACCCATCCATCTTCACCTCCCGCTCTCTCTTCATCAAGAGGCTGCGAGCTTCGGCTGAGACGTGCCTTGCATTGTCTCGACCCTAAGGTACAAAAGTATAATGGGAAATGGCTTGATGTGGTGTTAATTCCCCAGCAAACCACCAGCGCGCACACGCGGCTTTAATGAGTAAAACAACAAAATACTTACCTTAACAATATAGGAGGGTACTAATAACTATTCTATATTGCTGTATGAAAACCTAAACATCAAATCGGCGATGGCTAAATCGATGCATGAAATTTTACTCGACATAGGGGGCACAACGCACGACAGCCAGCAGTGAGTTTTGCATGATCCTAAAATAAATATGGAGAGTGAGTACTAAAAACATGTGCCCAGAGATCTCGTGCCCGCTCTACTGAGATGTTTCGCAATAGCAGGACATCTTGCACGCGACCCCGATTATTTTGTAATCAATCCACCAAGTAGAATCTCAGAGTTTATCACTAGGAGAGGTGACGAGATCATAATATCATTACTGAGATACTAATCAGCGTACTTTAACTAGACTATCATGCTTTTCTCAACGTCTCTGATGTTTGGAATTTTAATATCGCAGTATAATGTCCATCCAGTGTTTTAATTAACACAAGGGCAGACCTCTCTCTTGCTCAAGAGGAAAAGCAACCCCTGACGTCCGCCAGCACGCGCTGCAGAAAATCATAGCCCAATAATGTTCCTCTGCTATTTTATGCGTGTGCTCTTCCCCAATTCTTGCTGATCGAACGTAGGGCCTAAGGCGAGCCCCTATGGCTTGCGACAGGTGCATACTCTACCGGGTGCATACTCTACACGGCGCAAGTGACATCAGTGGGAAGTACCGCCACCTGCAACGGGTTTAAACGGCAAGGGTATTCTTGGGCGTTTTTGGGCCGGCCTTGATGCTGGTTGGGGCATGGTATTGTGGGCTTGGGGCGGGGAAGTGTCATGGAATGTAGCTGATGTTTGCAGGTTGCGGGGAGGAATGGAGTACCTATGTTTGTTATCCTCGTGGAATCACTGTACTTCCCGACAACCCGGTGGCGACGGCGGGGGTCTATCGAGGAGGGTGAAGAAGAATCAGATAGGCATTCCGTGTGCAGTAGCTTTGGTGGGTCTGCAGTACGGATGTTCTTCGTTCTCACCATGCTGGTCAGTATTCTCCCGCTTGTTGAGTGGTAATGCGCACTTTCTTCAGGCGTGATAACGATCGGCTTCGACCCGAAGACGTCCAGCTGCTGAATGCCCTCTGACGTCGTGTCGATTGCCGCAACAGTACTCAGCACGATAGCAGTCGACGATCTGTCTCGTTATCCCGGGGCTTGATAGTTTCTTTCCTAAAGCCGGAGGAATATACCTCATCAATACCGTACGCCCCCCTCCAGCTAACGGGAAACAGATCGTAGCGGTATTATCGATAATCTACTTCTGGGCCATGCCAATACGACTGACCATACGAAGATGGTCGTCAACACCCGGGAACATTGCCCTTCCGCCAAAAACACTCTAGCATAATGCCGCCTCTTTACCAGGCAGAAACTGTCGGAATTAGATACACCCCTTCAAAGCTTGTGTTGGCATCGTGGAGGCAGTGGTGGCGTTAGCGCTGTGCGGGTGCTATGGTGGGAGAATCGGCGGCCGGGGAGGACGCGACAGAGTGTGGCAGAATTGTACGTTCCATCCGCTGACGAAACAAGTGTAGCTGAACGTACTACTGAATGTTTTGTTGCTCCAGTGACGGCGTTTTGGTATAGTTATTGAAACGGCGGGAGGTTAGGGTTAAGCGGGAGCGTGATGAAACGGAGCGTGTCAATTCAAGTACGGATTTGGATCACCGGCTACAAGGAGAGGCGTATGAAAAGAGCGGCAAGGAATTAAGGGTGGCGTCGAAATAGATCGTGAACCGTGTCGTGCAGCGCCAATACTCGTCAATACAATGAAGATGCATGGGGAGTTCGACTGTTCACAAATCTTCCGTTCGCTTGCTGTATTTGACTCCTGACTGTTGCTGATGCACACCGGTATGTAAGGTGCTTTCATAATAATGCACCAAAAACTAATCCGCAACACTAATGCGTCTCAACTTGAAGCTCAACTCTTCATCAAGAAAGTGCTACTGTCGCGACGTCTTGAAGTCTGCAGCTAAGTACTCTTTTAAACCCTCGTTGGAATTCGCGAAACTCCATCGGCTATCTCCCGTTTCATCCCTCATCCTGTGGACGTGCCAAAACTTCAACGGTCCCAAGTTTTGCTGTCGTATGGAACGCTGTCAAGCGATTGGGCGTGGTGGCGCTGGCAGGTAAAACGTGGCTGCACACCCAAAAATACTCCTTGAAACGGTACACACCCAAGTTTAGCTCTAGCATATATGTACGAGCGCGTTGGGGCCGATGTTTGAAAGATGGAGGAGAAAAAACACAAACAAATGTGGGTGGGCAGGGACATATATAGCCAAGGGGAGGGATCTGAGCTGGAGAAAAATAAAAGTTCGGCAGACAACACGAATACACGCGATCTCACTCGATAATTTTACGAACACTTACACAGCGTATGCAAGACTTGTTAACGATACACATCATCGACTTGCGGACGAATACATTATAATCGACATATACAGCTGGTTAACGATACTCAATCGACTTGAGGACGAATACAATGGACCCGCGATTAAGTACATATACGCAAACCGCCGCCCATCCAAATAAACAATACCCGACGCCGCCCATATCGGCAACAAACTACATCGTCCCCCATACCACCGATGCCCCACCATCCTACACCGCCAACCGCTCACCCATAACCATGGGCCTCGGCCTCAGCCTCACCATCCCAGAGAAACACTGGACAAACGTAACGCTGCAAGCCACGCCAATCTCAGCAACCACCCCCCTCCCCAAAGACGGCCTCATTAAACCCCCCACTACCATACGAACCTCGAAGGAACTAATCTCCCTCTCCATCTCCCGCTCCCGCTTTATCCTCCGCCTCATTTCAACGATCTTTAGCATGGTCATAGTCGGCATGATGAGCGAGTCTTACGCTGCATTCTATGCTACAGCTGGACATAGGTTGATATACGCTGGCCTCCCTATCTGGCCAGAAGAAATTGACCTCACGGCTTCGAACGCGATGTTTGCGGTCGGCGTGGCGACGGCGACGTTCTCGATTGTCGTCTTACTAGCCGGACTGTGGCCGAAGGTTAGGCATGTGACGACGATTGGGGATATGGTGGCGGGGTCGGTGGCGGTGGTGAATTTTAGTCTGGGGATGGGAGGAGCGCTGTTCTTTATGTTGTATAAGGGAGAGTATGAGGGGTTGAGAACGTGGACGTGTAATCATGAGTTGATTAGACATCCGCAGGCGGAGTTTGGGACGATGTGTGCCGGGATGAAGTTTTCGTTTGCGATGGGATGGGGGATTGCAGCGGTGGAGGCACTGGTGATGGCGAATGTCCTGCTCGGGTGTGTGCTGGTCACGAGGGGGGAGGGAAAGTTGAGGAGGAGTATTAAGGGGAGTTTTAGGTCGAGGGTTTAGGATGGTAGTTTCTTTTGTTTGTGTTTTGTGACTTTGTGATGGAGTTTGGGACGTTCATTAAGCGGGTTGTGGGTTTATGGCGTTTGCGGAGTTTAGGATGCATTTTGAAGGAGTACAATGTATGCTAGTGTATTTTATGCCGTGAAGATCATATGGATTCCAATAGACGCTCCAGTATTCTGGACATTTACTTCTCGTCTACGCTGCTATTCCTACATCAAGCGGCGAAACTTCAACTTCAGCCTCGAAAGTGTAGGCGTAAGCTTATCCTGAATCCCTCTAAAACTTCTCCGTGTCGAACCCTGACTGCGGCGCGATTTCGTACAATCGCAAAGTCTTAGTTAGCACGCTCCGCATCTCCATCAATGCTACGTTTTTACCCACGCAGTCCGCAGGACCCACAGAGAACGGCGCATACGCGCTCTTATCCAGTACGAGCTCGGGATTGGTCGTTCAGCATGAGGGGATAGACTCATCCGGATTGACGAAGTAGCAAGGGTCTGCGGAGTTAGTCGTTGGAGCCTCTTCGGCACTGCGGGGTATAGACGTGTGATCCCTGTGATCACCGCATCGAGATACTCGCATTTTGTTGAAAGGTTTTCGCTACGGTAGTCGAGGAAAGTGTCGGTGATGGCGGCGCAGAGTTTGTGTTGGATCTCTGGGTGGAGGGCGAGAAATAGGAGGGCGAGAGTAGTTAATGCTACCGAGGTTGTATCACTGCTTGGTCAGTAGAGCGAGAGTAACGGAGATAGCACATACCTCCCGGTGAGGATGATAAGCCGTGCCCCGAGTTGTAACTGCTCATCCGTAAGCCCTGAGCTATCTGTGCTCATATCTATCAGGTATTTAAACAGGTCCGGTCTTAGATCTTTAATCTGCATTCATTAACCCCCATCCCTCCCCCTACTCTCACCCACTCAGCCGCTTTCCGCTTCTGCACCACTCCCGCCGAGTACACCTCCGCAGCCCCTCACCCATCCCAGGAATCAACTTTATGAGGTGCAAAACCCACATACACGGCGTGAGGACACCAAACAACGCAATCGCTCTTAGGACTAGGACTGCATTAGCTCAAGACATGTGCCGAATGCAAGAACGCTCATGATGTCGTAGGAGTAGAAGATGCAACAGTCTGTCACGCAGATGGTCGTGCCGGTGTCTACATATTCGGCGGAGGAGGACCCGGCTGTTGGTCTATTATCGGCGAGAGGTCGGCGAGAGCTATGGTAGGTATATTGTCAGTGAAGCCGCTTCATTATCGGAGGCAAGGGAGACCCGGGTGATAGGTACGCACATTTCATACTAAACGTCTGATCCCACACTCTCGGTCGTTTCCTATGCACCTCCTTATCCCGTAGCTTCATCAGATTCAGCCCACAACCGTCATACCACAGTCCTTCGTAACCCTTGATCCCACCCCATTGAGTGCCACGGTCGCCCGGGCGTCAAACACCGTCAACTCTCTCGGGCCTGTCCTATTAGCACCGCATCATCCCGTCCGTCATACACACCAGTGCGTACGAAATCCTCATACTCCTCTCGCAGTCGCATACTCATATGGCGCCAGTGGAAATCCGGATTGACGTTCGCGGCGACTCCTCAGAGGGTGCTAGTACGTGACAGGAAGGGACCGGGGAATTTCCGGAGCTGCCGAGAGTTAGTGTAAGCCGACGAGATGAGTGGGGAGCGGACAGGATGGAACCAGGTGCGGTAGATCAGGATACTAAGACGCTTGTGAGGTAGACAGCAGAGATTGAGAATGAGAGGAGGTAGCAGGGGGTGATTGAGGCATAGCGGAGGCAAATGGCAAGGAGAAGGTGATGCCACGCCGAGGGATAGGAGGAGCGGGGGGTATATGTCGAGTTCGTAGCGGCGGAGATGAGGAGGTGGGAGGAGAGGGCGGCGGCGACAGTTGCAACGAAGAGTTGCGTCGTGTTGGCGGCCATGGTGAAGGGTGAGACAGCATGGCCCTGGGAGTTGGCGTACTGTAGTTATAGAGATAGGCTTCTGTAGACGTCTATCTGTAGATCAGTCTGACGTGTTACCGAGTCGTGGAGCCCATTCAATACAGAGTATGTACGGCGCCTTACGCCTTGCTTGTGCAGCAGGCATTGATGCGGAGGCTTTGTCGCTTCGGGACTCACGATATGTGCCTGCAGGCTACCGTGGTACACGAACATCCAAATCCCGAGATACGACAACCCGGAACTCGAGCCCGAGCTGTGAGACATACTCGGCGCGGGGGATGTATCTTTGGCTGCAATGATTGGAAGCGCCGCCTTGCAAACGCATCACGATAGTTTCGTAAACATCGACGAGCGATATGCAGGCTTCCATCAGCCAACCGGAACGCTGAGAACGGCTGGGCTAAGGCCCTTCAGCAGCGTGAAAGCGATATTAATTTCGCCCGTACGGGAAAGAATTCGTGGCTATTTAGCCAAATGTAGGCCAATTTGCCATAAATACACGAGACGTGCGTTGCGAGGGGAACGTCTGGAAGCGCTCACAGCGATTGCAGCCAATAATTCTCCGCAACTGTGAAACCCTGCACCTTGCCCGAGGATCTGCCTTCTGCGGGTGAATTCTATTTCTGCAACAAAGCAATGGTGGTCCGAGCTTTCTCCTCTTCTTAAAACTGGTACGTACTCTCCCGCCCATTGAATGGTAACTGTTTGTATACGCCCGGCCGATTGACACCACTCTTTAGAGCTCTACGCTGGTCGCTTTTCCTTTGTGATTTCCTTTCTTTTACTTCGTTTCTTCTGCTGGTTGATCCGGCACTTTTAGTTACTTTCCTTCGCGATGTCTCGATTCCTTCGCAACGTCGTGTGCATCATTTTCCTTCGGACTCCTAGCAAAGACGCACCCACGAAGCCCAACCTCCCCTCCATTGACGACGATGCCTCCAAGGCCTATATCACCCCGACCCGGAGCTACCGCTGGCGCTACTTCATCATCAACTTCCTCTCTCTCCTCATCTCGGCCGTCGCAGTCTGCGCAGTCTTCGTCCTCCTACGCAGTCACCAAGACCACCAACTCCCACTCTGGAGACAAAACATCACCATCAACACCGTGGTAGCATGGCTCTCCGCCGTCGCGAAGCTAACTCTAGTGATCCCTCTCGCCGAGTGCATCGGCCAAGCGAAATGGCGCCTGTTTTCGCACGAACGACGGAAGCTCTCGGACCTGGAGCTTGCGGATGGCGCGGGAAGAGATGCGCTCGGCGCGCTCTGGTGGATTCTACGGTTCCGTGGGGGAGTGCTGGTGCATTTTGGCGCTGCGCTGGTGATTGCGTCCCTGGCGTTTGATCCCGCCATGCAACAGCTTATTCGCTATGACCTTGTCGCGGTGGTGGATCCAGCCGCCAGCGCAGCGCTCGCAGTCAATACCGATTACTCCCCTGTGCGCGGTCTTGATCGGGGACTAGTGCTTGCGACTCCCAAGGCGGTGATGGCGGGTGCATACTCCACTGTTTTTGGCCAAGGTATTTCCTCAAATTACTCCTGCCCCTCAGGGAACTGCACCTTCGCCGCCCCCGCGACAATCGGCATCTGCAGCTCGTGCACCGAAATCACCGCCTCTCTCATCCGCAACTGCCGCGATGTGACAGCAAAAGATCCCTTCTGTATCGGTCCCGACTCATGTTACACCTCAGGCCAAATGTGCAGCTACCGACACCCGGGCACCAACGCCACCGTCGGCGGCGAAGCCAGCGTCTTCCTCGACCTTGTCGCGCCAGGAAAAGACTTCAGAAAAACCGGCGACGGAAACATCTCGATTGATAAAAACGTCCTAAACCTCACTGCGCTATTCATCTCCCCCAGCGGAGAACTAGATCTTCCAGATACAGGCGCTACCTTCGAAACCCGCCTTCCCCTCGCACCAGGTCACGTATCCGCAAAAACCGGCGACCACAAAGCACAAGCCTTCTCCTGCCTCCTCTCCTACTGCGAACAGCATCTTCAGGCCACCGTCATCGCAGGGGAACTGAAGGAATCCCACACCATCGCGCCAGACTCCTTCGACGAGTTTACAATGCGCGCTCCGGATATCTCAGAGATCACCGACGAGTTGTTCGACAGTAAAATTAACCTCACACGCTCGGGCACCACCCGCGTCAGCATTACAGCAGTTTATGCGCTTGCCCAAGGAATGGCCGCAAGTCTTACCGGAAACTCGACACGGCGGAATGTAACCGCATCGGAGGTATACATCTCTGAGTTCCATCGGGCTATGTACGAATCCCTTGTCTCCACCTCGTTCCCGGACCTAATCCGGGGTATGGCGGAGAGTATGGGCAATTCGATCCGCAACGACGGCACCACGGAAAACGGGGAGGTGTGGGTTCAGCGTACCCTGCTCCGGATAGAGTGGGTGTGGATCAGCCTCCCGGCGGTGGTATGGACGGGGGTATTGCTGTTGCTGCTGGTGGTAACTGTGCACGCGAGAAGGGATCATGCGCCCTGGCTGGGAACGAGTCAGTTGGCGGGAATATATGCTGAGCTTGAGAAGGAGGTGAGGATCGAGGTTGATGGGAGGAATGCCAGTTGGGGGGATAAACGGGATATGAGGAGGGTTGCGGAGGCACAGAGGGTTAAAGTCGCGCCGTTACATGCAGTAGCAGGTGATAGGACAAAATTGAAGTTTACAAGAGTGGGATAGGGGATGGATACGAACATGTACATTTAGCGGATTTCAGTTGATTTTTGAACTGACACCACCTGCACTAAGCTCGTGGTTGTTTGCTACGAGCATACACAACTGTGTAGATTTCTATTTTCTCTATCATCGGTACACTCGGCACTATACACGCGAATGGTTCCCAACCCGGCGGAAGGCGAGCGCGAGTGATTTCTGGATGAAGTCAGCTTCAACGTTCATAGCATCGGATTAGTCGTGTGCACAGACTACACTGATGAGAAGTTACCCCAAGAGTATTTCAATGTCGTTCAATTGTTACTGTACCGGCAATTGAGGTTGATACGTTAGTAGTCAGCGCGGGTGTTTATATCTCTCTAACAGGGTTGTACCAAAGATCTCTGCTGTCAGAACCCTAACAAAGGTTTGTTTGCTTGTTTTAATCATACTGTATGCACTCTATCTTGAGTATGACAGTGCCCGATTCTCCTCCCCTTCCTCTACCCTTCTTCCCCTCTAAGGAAGGTTCTTCATAGCGAATTTTGGGCTCTTGGCATGCGAACAGACGATGTCCAAAGATGACGGTGTATCAGTCATTATAAGTCAAAAAAAAGTATCATCGTTAACTGCAGTCGAAGCGTGGGCATCACCCTACAGATTCCCGAGGTCTCACCGAATCTGAGTTTGTTATCTAACTGATATTTTTCGCGAATCAAGGCCTTTGATTTATACTTGGAGTACATTTGATACTATGTAAAACTAGCTGGAGATGTACTGACGCGGCTTATCATGATCAAGAGGTTAATAGTTGGTTTAGATTCTTTGTCTAGTCTGGAGTACTAGACGCTCACTAATGCAGCCGACGTATTGCTGTGAAACCTTCGGCGTAGCAGAGAAAACGATGTGCGTAGCTGGTGAAACTATTCTTTGTCCACGTTTAGACACAGTTCGTAGATGCGGCGTACATGTTCTCTAATCCATTTTTCTTTGTATAGTATAGTAAGAACTGTTACGGGCACAGGTGGCTGTGGACGACACCAAGGGTCACTCGGAACACCGATTTTGCACTTTTGTGTGACTTGGTTGCAGCTTGCTCCTGCGGTCGACGGGCCACATCCACTTGTTAACCAGGGAGGTGAGAAATTATCGATCCAAACTGCAAGACTGGATGCCTAGAGCATGCGGGGCGATAGTAACCAGCCCTATATGTACCACGTTAATGTTTCACGCATTGTCCTGCATAAGCACAGATGCTCTCGTTCCAGAATTTTTCGTTGCTCGCAAACTGTTGCTGTTTTCGCACGCTCAGTCGGCTAACGACTAGGTATGAATGCACTTACATCGAGCACCTCGGTCAAACTCATACTCTCCTATCAATAATAATGAACCTCTGCCGTTATTTCAGCTCCCATGCAAGTCAGCTGAGTGCAACTGCAGCTGTGAACTGCCTTAATACTTATCCGTGGTGGTTGATTAGTTTTCTAAAGAGATTACTGATCCTTCTCAACATCGGTCATGGCGAACGGGATCTCGTGCAACTGTCTACCCTCCACTTCTCCCGGCTCAGCAGTTTGAGTAGGGCTGACTTAGCTCCCTGCTTCTTTGGCTAGTTTTCACAGGCTTATCTGGACTTGCGGGGAGCGTTGGTTTATTTATGTCATAGCGATAGGTTTAACGTTTCACAACATGGAGACACCAGCAAATATTCAGGCAGCAGCATGCAAGCTAGCAGTGCCTGGCAGGGATCTCGCTGAAAGTGAATCAACCCTATCGATTGAGAAAGACGATGCATATATAAACACCTACTGCTCTAATTACTCTACTCGAGAAACTCACTCGTAGCATGGCCGAAACAGTTCCCCCCACCACCGGGCTCATGTCTAGCTGGTTCAGTGTCAGAAACCTCGTCCCGCGCACAATCCTCCCATTCAACACGCGCGCGGACGCGGCCTCTGCAGCCGCTGCCACTGCACTCCAAGCCCCCGCCAAATCCCTAGTTGCCACTAAATCCTACGACGAAGCTGTCGAAGCCTGCAAAAAGAAAGTCGAGAAGATCGCCAAAGAGTGTCGCAGGTTCAATCGCAAATATCGAGACCAGCATTTTGATTTAACTCTCGACCAAGATTATTGTCTGGAGGGGTTGGAGCCCCGTATCGATGGCGCCCCGGAAACGAGTGCCCGTGTCGATGAGATTTTTGAGGATCCGGTGTTTTTTAAAGATGGAGCAACTGCTGGGGATGTGGAGCAGGGAATGGTATGTTCTCAACATGGTGATCCGATGCTTGTGGCTGACAGATTTGCAGGAAGGAGATTGTTGGTTCATGGCAGCGGTGGCTACGATTACGAATCTTAAGGGACTTATCGAAAAGATCTGTGTTGCTCGTGATGAAAAGGTTGGCGTCTACGGATTCGTGTTTTTGCGCGGTAAGAACGCTATTCTCGCAGAGTAGATATGCAGTGTCTTATTCCACGTTTATTCTAGACGGCGAGTGGGAATCCGTCATCGTAGATGATCAGCTCTATCTGAAACACAACAGGTTCGACGATGCCGATTGGGAGATGAGATATATATATTTCCGGAAGAAGGAGGAGGAGTACGAGAAGAACTTTTCCAAGGGTTCAAAGGCGCTTTATTTTGGTTCATGTGCCGATCCGAACGAAACATGGTTGCCGCTTATCGAAAAGGCGTATGCCAAATTTCACTGCGACTACTCTGCATTGAGTGGCGGGTTCACTGGGTTAGTGTTGCGCCCCCCGATGAACGACTATCTGATGCGGGTACAGAGAGGGTGTTGAAGATATTACCGGCGGTGTGACGACTGAAATATTTACCTGCGATATCATGGACAAAGACTTGTTCTGGAAAGAGGGTATCTCCCTCGTCAACCAAGATTTTCTCTTTGGGGCCTGGATTGTTCCAAACTCGGGCTACGGCTTCGATAGGCGTGGGATAGTAATAGGGCATGGTCAGAATTCAACCTTCTTTTATTTCCTCGCTCTTGATTTCATTCTGACTGGCATGTACAGCGTACTCGGTCCTCAAAGCGGTCGAAGTCAAGGGTGAACGTTTCGTCCTGCTGCGGTAAGTACTTGATCATCGTCTCGGAGTAGCAACTAAATTTCGGACGTGTAGGAACCCTTGGGGAGAGGTAGAGTGGAACGGTCCTTGGTCTGATGGATCCAAGGAGTGGACTCCGGAATGGATGGCACTTCTAGGGCACCAGTTTGGTGACGACGGCCAGTTTTGGATGACCTATAAAGATTTCCTTCGAAAGTTCAGTATCATCGACCGCACTAGGCTTTTTGACAGTACGTGGCGCGTAACGGAGGCTAGATGGTTGAACTACCGAGTCCCGTGGTCCGCGGATTATGCTGCGACGAGGTTCGAGATCACGGTTCAAAAAGAGACAGCGGTTGTAGTTGTATTCTCGCAACTAGATTCGAGGTTCTTTAAGGGTTTGGAGGGTCGTTATAAGTTTAGGCTTTCTTTTCGGGTGCACAAAGATGGGGAGGAAGATTATCTCACCCGTTCCCAGCCAAACGGTAAGGGCAAACGATACCCCTTATTCCCACGAACGCTGACACAAATAATGAGCAGTGTATATGGAAAGATCCGTTAGTGTCGAGCTTGACTTGGAGCCAGGTAAATACATTGTTATGTTCAGCGTGGAGCCTACATTTCTTCCCTGCAGAGCGAAGACCAAAGATGTCGTAAAGAAGTACAAAAATATGGGGAAGAAGTTTCGTCAGCTTGCAATGAATGCAGACCTGGCGCATGCACGAGCCGGATCTATGAGCTTTTGGCGTGAGGCCGACAAGGAGTTGGCAGCGGAAGCTGCGAAAATGCTTGCGTTGGGTGAGGATCCAGAGCCTCCGGCGGATGAGGACAAGGACAAGGACAAGGACAAGGACAAGGACAAGGACAAAGATAAGGATAAGGATAAGGGTAAGGATAAGGATAAGGATGAGGACGACAAGGACAAGGAGAAGGAGAAGGAGAAGGAGAAAGACGGGGCCGAAAATGGAGCCAAAAAAGGAGCCAGGGAAGACTGGACTCAACATGATGATAGTGATTCGGATGATGGAACACCACCACCACATCATCCGACGAGCCCTTCACCTGAGGAAGGCCCATTAGACAACTACATCTGGAAGGCCAGGGTGTGTGTTGGCCTGAAAGTGTACTCAAAGGACGAGGGCTTGGAGGTCAATGTAGTTGCGCCCAAAGAAGATACTCCAGCGGACGTTGTCGATCTCGATGATACCACTAGAGACCTCAAACCGGAAGACGCCAAGGAGCCTGGAGTGGTCGGTGATGAGGAAAAGAAGGACGATACAACAGATGAGTGCACATGCGGCAAATTGACCACGGCGGATGAGAAGGTAGGGGGCAAGAAGGACGAAAATGAAAAGAAAGACCACCAGACTGAAGATGGGAAGAAACCAGACGATAAACCTGAGGAGAAGGAGGCTAGAGAACAGAAAGGTAGAGAGAAGAAGGTTGAGACCGAAGTTGAGTGTACTTGCGGGAAGAGGAAAAAGAAGGAGGCCGTGAAACCTACCGAAGGGAATGATGAATCAAAGGTTGAGAATGTGGCTAGGGTCGGTCGGAAGGAAGAAGAGGACAAGAAAAAGGTTGACCAGAAGGCTGAAGAGAAGGGAAACGAGGTACAGGAAGGTGAGAAAAGGGAAGGGGGAGATGATGAGAATGCGGATGTCACTGAGAAGCAACCGGAGCCAGCTAATACCGAGCAGAAGGAATAGATCTAAAGAGGATTATAGGTTTTGTGAGGAGGAAGTGTATTTATTATCACTGCTCTTATAAAACATTTTGCAGATACCTGATCTGCCTTGTGCCGTTGACATACTTACACCTTACACACTTCAATCCGAGACAGACTGAATACGCTATATCTTTCGAATTCCGATAACACAAAAGGAAAGGCACTCGATAAACCAAGGTGATATTGTGACAAACCAGTCCAACACTGCTTCGATTCTGTATTTTGGGATTTCTGATTGTTCTGTTCTGTTTTGTTCTTTCATTGAAAAGTCGACATGTCTAGTAATTGTTTGTTTGTTGTAATCATACTGTATTCACTTTATCTGGAGTATGGTAGAGCCCCCCTCTGGATGGCTGGCTCGGTGGAGAGATCTCTTTCCACTACCATTCTTCCCTACCTTCTTCCCTTTTGACAAATGAATGATCAAACACAAGGGAACTTCCCCACCTCCGTGGCGGCGAGGAAGTTCATCATTGTCTGATCATGGAAAACAGCCTTGATATTTGTACATGCTAACACCTTCTTGCTTTCTAACTCATTGCTCGCCTGACTGCCTTCTATAGTTCTCGCTGCTCGTCCTTCTACTTCGTGCAGTGGCGGAAGAGTTGCTCTCTCGTCTAGGTAGCCTTCTCACACTACTAGCACTGATCGTCCTCTCGCAGCTCGAATCGTTTGAGATATGTCGCTGTGAGAGCATACTCGCATTTCATCTGGCAGTATCGTGTGGCAAGCGACTTTTTGCTCCTCATCGGGATAGGCCTTTGGCTTCTAGCCTTCCAGCTCTGATAGAGCTATAGCCATAGTGCTTGCAATGTCTAGTAATTTGAGTGGGCAGGCGATTCTCTATGTTCCTCACGAAACTCAAGTCAACCTGCACTTCCTATCATCCCTTCTATATGTATAACTGCTTCATAGTGGAATAGATGAAGTCTAATTCCAAGTGCTCTGCTCCCACTCATTAATGACGACTCTCTACTCTAATCTAATCGATCTTATCGTATCTCATCCAATCTCTCTCCTCCTGATCTGCCACCATCAGCATAGTGTAGACTATATGTACAGCGTACGTACACCAATGCCATGCTTCTGGGGGTATAGAACTGACCCATGCCGATGTAGAGAATCTTTTTAGTTCTAGATGGTTTCTAACAGGTTTTACAGATGTATTGATTCGCGAAACCCGAACACGTTAATATCAGTGCATGTACCCATATGTATTCTGTATGCACATTCAATCACCCAATTGGCATCCTATTTCGAAGTGCCAAGTGTATCTTTGATACTTCCCATCACCCTTCCTAACATGCCCTGTCCCGCCTGCGGAGTTCCTCCAATCTTCGTCTGGGTGTTGAGAATACTATCCCCCTCCGGTTGTTTCAGAGCACTCTATGCCTGCATCAGACCTCCATAAAAACGTTCATGCTTCTCTTTGCAAACCTACCGGGTTATCGCTCGAAAATCTTCCAGTAGTTGCCTTCGATGGGGGATTAGAGGTGGTGTTGGCGGGGGTGCGAGTAGCGCCTGTTCCTCCACGGACTGCGGACGTTTGTTGATTGTGGGAGGAGGTAGCCATTGTGTTCTAAATGTGTGTGGATAATGAGTGAATGAGGTTGTTGAAGAATGTTGTTGTCTTATATTGGTGGACTGTAATGCTGCCGTGGCGTAGTGGCGGTAACTATGAGGTAATCAGAAGTGAGAATACTTACGTCAGAGTGACAGCAGGAGCAAACAAATGTGCCAGTATGGTGCGAACGTCGACCTAAGGATAAGGAGAATGCATATAATGTCTTCCTTATGTTTAAATAAATTGTATGAATTTCACGATATAGGAACTTGGGGAATTATGGTTCTTTTACTGCAAGATTATGTAATATTAAGCATAATGGCGGTGTGACAGGAATTCAAGTAATCAGAGACGGTTAATTGTAGCACTAATGAAGAAGTCTACTGGTAGTTATATAAATAGATATATGAATTCATTTCTGTAGTCTCGTGACGCTCTGCACCACACATTCTGAGACTACCATTCCTGTTATCCAATGGATACCCAAAGTGGTGAGAAATAGAGAATTCTCTGCAAACTTCTTAAGGTGGTAATTTCAAGAATGCTAAGCCTCATCTACTCGTAGCTCTACGGCTAATCACAGCACATACATATAATCAAACAATCTAATCTCCCTTTCCTGGTATGATTATCTCTACCATCGTTTCCCCTATCTAGATCGTTATATCATTCCACACATATTCTTGTGAAACGTGTCTAACATCTGTTTTATTGTACAGTATATACTGGTTACAGAACCCCGGACAATTTGTTTGCATATTTCCGAATGGTCATCCTTTTATGACTGCTGATATCCGACCTAGTGGCAAGTTGCTGTGCCTGTACCATAGCTTAGCCATATACGACTTCCAACTTCTATATCATGCGCCGACCAGTTGATGAGATTAAACAAATATGCGTGACCGCGCCTGCGGCTCGGGCCGTTCCGTTGTGACTGCCACTGCAATTGCCTCCAGTGAATTAATGAAACACTGGTGCGGTGGATAGTATGTGATGAATCGGATAGAAGCACAGAAAGCTGGCTAATGGACTGCTAGCCAGCCCAGAGCTCTCTATGCCAATAAGAATGATCTCGGCTGCGCATCCTTTTTACGGAAATTTCTTCTACTGGCGTTTCATTTGCAGCTGCATAGAAGAGGGAATTTGGTCATGAATTCTATTTGAAGCTTTTACCATTGAAAACTCGTTTCTTGAGCGTATTACGCAAATTTGAAACAAAGTGGACAAGTTCACATGCCTTGCGTAATTACGCATCCTCGACCAGTCTGGTCTACAGCCGTTACAGTGGTGCGCTGAATGAGAAGACACTTGTCATGCTTTTTGCAAAAATTCAAGCCTGCGTGTTCAATAATTTCGTTTGCAAGCCAAGTGTCCCCATCCACCATTCAGCCAAAGTTCTGGACGTCGCCTGAGGCATCGGCCTGATTTTAAAGCACTTTGTTTTACGCTAAGTTTTGCTATTGATTCCCGAGCCCGATGGACAGGAGCGGGGTGACTAAAAGTGCGCAACAAGAATATTTAATATTGGTACTTTAGAGTATATGCGAGGCGTTGTTTGTCAGCCTAAAAATATGGATGCAGTTTTAAATGTACAAGTGATATTTACATTCAGCAGTCCGACTTGGCCCTTTCTTCCAAAAAACTCGATACGCGCTGACCTTTGATAGGGCTTATCATCAGGTGGTAAAACTTACCTTGTATAGGCACTCTGTTCAATATGGTCGCTCGGATATACTCTATTTGTGAATTGCACACACATATGTGGGGTAGTTTTGTGAGACCGTCAGCATGCACTACTTTGAAGAATCCGTCTGCTAAGAGAATCGCTTCGCAGTGCTAACTCTGTATCGTTTGGTGTGAGGTAATGATTCTCAAATTCTTGCTACGGTTCTTCCAGATGCATCCATTCGTAGTATTTACATTGAGCCCATGATCATCTGGACAGTCAAATTGAGCGGACCGCCTTATTCATGGGGGTCCTATAATACATATTGGAAGATTCTTTGATCGATCACGAGGTTTCCTATCTTGTCTGTATTCGCCGGGTGTTTTTGGAATATGCTGACCATATCACTATGCAGGAACCTCAAGATCGCCCCCCACTACTGGACCACACGCAGCGAGCGTTTGTCCATTTGCAGCCTCGTTGACGCCTTCGCTATCAAACATAGCCGACTCCAACTCATAAATACGGCTGGAATTATAAACAAACGAAATGTACTTCAGAGACGTTTGCAGCTAACAGGTTTCGATTGCTACTGAGCAAACGCCGTGAGCCGGGTATTTTCACCTTCTTGCATAGAGAATTCTGTGACGATGCCTGGATAGATTGCCTGAATTGTTCCAGGGCATATCTTTAGGACACCGCTGCTGGATCTTGTTTGTTTCCTGCCAGCCTCGTAGCTGAACGATGACAACAAAACCCCCGACTGAAACAGTTTCCTATTAGAGCCTCGGGATATGTGTGTTGCCCTACCAGTGAGCTCGGAGTATTAGCGTCCCGAAGTGTTACTCCCCTCCTTGAACTGATTCATTTAGAGAAATGACTCCTCTAATCTCAAATCCTTAATAGCCCAACCTGCCTAAGGCTATACATTCCATTGATATAAAGACAATCTTTCGCCGACAGAGGTATTCCTGCCCCAAGAGTTCACCTTATCTAACCGCATCATGCAACAAAGAAACCTGTACACAGATATTCAGAAGATAACTCGTTTGGAATCGAGCATTCTAATACTCTCGACTGCTTGAGTACACCCTTAGCCACAACAGTTCAGCCACATATCGAGCATATAAAACGCAGAAAATCCCGGGCTATTACCTACTTAGCAAGAGAGACTGGGAATCGAACGGACACTACTCAACATTGGTACATCAGTCATCAATGTCACTCGCTCTAAGAATGGGCTACAAGCTTCGCAACGTCCAATCAGCTGTATTGTCAAGTACCTTCCTATTTTGGGATGGAAAGTTCTTCCAACATTTTTGAATGCGCAGTTACAGGGCAGTCTCGCCAATGACCTTCTCTGAAGAATCCTGCATGCTTTGTGCTTCTGGCACAATATTCTGCGCACGCCCCGCTTTACGAGAAATGGTCAGGGCTCACCACTTAGATCACATGGACACAGAGAACGGATTAGACAACATGATATATATTCATAAAGAATAGCTAAACCGAAAACTAACGCATCCGAAATAGCCATACGTACTTCCAAGGGCCAGACATCCTCCGCAAGGGCCAAATCCCTCCACATCCGTTCGTCTTCACGAAGAATCGTTTAAACCTGATGCTTCCGATTGTAATGCTCTACCATATTGTCCTTCCTGGAGAAGTATTTATCACAGTTTCGGTCTTTGCATGGTATGGTTGCTACTTTGTGGACGCTATTCTGGTGCCGGGTAAGATCCGTTCTTCTCGCGAAACCGGAGAAACAATTGTGGGCGTTACAGAAGAAACGTCTGGGTATGGGTCTCAACCTTTGAGTCAGTACTAATTCCAATCCACCAGTTATTAGACCGTACCTTGTGCGGATTGAGCCACGGCTCCCGAGCCGATTTGACGACGCAGGGGATGCTACAGTTTCATTGTAGGTGGGTGGTTCCTGTGATGGGTATAAAGCTCTGTAAAGTTGCAAAGTGTGAGTATCTACATAAATCTCTTACAGTCATATTGGGGTGCTCTTCCTACCCATGCACGTTGCTTCCAATTCTGTAATTGTCGGAATCCAGGGTACTAGTCGGCTGCCCTGCGTAGCGTAACGTAGGATACATGACGGGATTACCGAGCGGCAGGATATCATGCTGCCGTTCTGGGTGGTGAGCCATAGCAATTGTACCGGAATAGTGCATGTGCGTTTCTGCGTATGAGTGACTAGGTGTGAAGTCAATTTAGTGCGCACCAAGGAGTCCATATCACGAAGTATAAAGACGGGTGAATGACCACAACACATACGTATTCTGAGGTTGTTGTTGTTTGTCCCTAAGTATGTTTATATTACGTCCAATGCTGTGCTCACATGCGTACGGATCCGGGCCACAGAATAAACAGATGACATGAGACATTCTGAATAATAGGTAGGTATTTAATATAAAGTGCTTACGATGATGGGTATAAACAGCAGGTGCGTGCGTTGAATCTTCCGTGTTGAAGAGTTGCGAGCTCGAGGATTCCCAACGTCGCGTCGCGACCTCATATTATATTGCACAACCTACCTGCGTAATGTTACGCTGTCGCGCCCCGGGCGAAGGCCACCTAAACCCTTTACAAACACTATAACGCCCGGATTGATCTCTCCTCATCTTCTTCATAGCACAATGAGAGTCATGAAGTGAAACGGCTGTGAGTACGCCCTGGGCGGTCTGAGGAGAACATAGTATTACAGGCGCAGGACTACCAGAAGCTCTACCGACCAACAGACTAGCCATAGACACACTATACGATATGATAGCATATCAGGCGGTTCATGTTAAACCGTTCTAATTCAGAGGACTTCTTACTTACCAAAACCCTAGACAACTTCGCCGTATGTAGCAACAACTCTTCCGTGGCTGAGTAGAGTAATATTCCGAGTGATACATACCTTGTACTGGGAGCGAACTCTAACATTAATGACAGCAGGATAGCCGGCCTCCAGCGCTCGAGCCCACGCCCAGGAGTCACTACATGACGGAGCAAGAACGAAGGTAGGAGCTCGGGATTGGATATTCACTGTGATCGCGGTACTGACGCCTGAGCTGAGCAATGAACGCCTCACAGGACGTCACTAGCAGTTTGTGGTGACTATGCAAGTAAAGCTCCAGGCCAAGGCCGGGGGCAAGATGACGGGCGCGGGCGTACATACTTATATTGACCCAGCAGCGGACGACAAACACAAAGATCTGACCTGAAACGGTAACGCCTGGGGCGTGTCGGGCGTTTAGTTTGAAGGGCGCTTGCTCTCGTGAGCTTTAAACATTGCAGGATAAGCTGCCTCGGTTCTGGACCCTATAAATAAATATCGATGAGATATACATATGTAGATGAAGAAGGCGGTTGAACGTTGTGCATGAGTGATTTAAATCCGAGCGCCGTTGGAATAACCCTAGCTGCAAGGCTGCGGGCCCAATCCTGTTTCTTATACTCAAATACAGCAGAATACAGCTTATATCTTATCTCTAGATATACATTTTCCTTTATGGAGTGTATGTTTTCATCTTTCCAGGATCTCCGTGCGCGTCAGATATATTGCAGTGTTAACTGTCCGGGGGTCTATTCTCCCTCTACTCCGCAGTACCATCGCTGAAGGTGCCGCCTCTGAGCTTTCCTTACGTCTATCCACAATAAAGCCTTGTACCACCATGGGGTTGGGTTGTTGATATGTGGACTGCAGGATGGAAATACGGTATGACAGTAGATCGTTTTGGCGCCGTCTGTCCTTCATATTCTTCCTACGGTAGCTAACGGACAGGGCCGAAAGCGGGCAGTGCAGATCAGGCTGGGCATGATAAACTTCATAGCGTTCCCAATGCTAGAAAACTCGTACCGACTGAAGCCGAACTGAACTCTACTGAACGATTCATGAAGGAAGATTGCCTTTATCTCTCTTTCACCACTATTGAGTCTCTTATCTTCTGGTGATACGTAGGTATATGAAGTACCGGCCTTTAAGGGCTGGGTATGATTCTGATGATTGCATCGGATTTTCTTCTCTGAATGCCAACCGCCCCCCCAGGTGAAATAAATCCCATTCGTGGCTTCACACTTCACATAGTTGCGTCCAGAGTTTAAAGTCAAGAAATAGCAAGAGCTAGATAATTACGCTGATTACTGCCATTTTTAAGGCATTGCCTTATCTTTTGTCTTGTGACTCTCATTGCATCATGATATCATTGTGGTAGTAGAAGACTTCTTGAAATACGCCACTCGAACACGTTCCGCAGTCCGCGACCTCACGACTCCCATACTTCTTCCGCTTTGCAATGGGTTTGAGCTCGCGTTTGCCCGAACGAACTGCGCTAGGTGGTTCCTCACATTGACGATGATATACAGGGTATTAACCCCCTGAACCAGGCAGTTGACGTACTAATGTAATGCTCTGGCGTTACGTGCGTATAGGCTGTCACTTATCTGTTCTTTCCAGCCTTTTCAGCAGCCTTGCGAAACCCAACTTGCGTACGCATACATTTGCGTGCAACCGTTTGCACTGCCAGCATGGTGCTTTTGTACCCCGATTATAGCCGTACTACATCAGCGAGGATGACTAGTAAATTGATTCTTGAGCCCACATTCATCTTCAACGGTTCCAGCTCGTACTGAGCTTTATCATTCTCAGAAGGATTGCTCCAAAATACAGCGATTGTGCTAGCGGTGCACTGGGCGTCAGGTCTGCTCGTTTATTGCTCGGACAACTAAGTTAAAGCCCCAATAGTAAAAGGGCTACAAATTTTCACCTAGTCTGGGCACTGAAAGCGGGTGCCCTAAGCGCAAATATACCATCAGTCGGAGGCAGACAGAACTTCTTCCGTATTAATGTATTATAATTACTACAATCCTCCCATTTTAAAGACACAAAGTTCAACGGCTCGGAAAATAGAACTCCTAGCTTTATGACACGGTATGAAACCAATCGCAACTATGAATCATTTTCCTCAATTTCTCATATTCGTGGCTTGCGCTTTGGGATATCCTTGTTATGCACGCGCCGAAGGTGATCCAAAAGGTTGTCTTTCCGAGTGAACCCTTTATCCCGTGTACACCCTCTTTCCGGGCAGTCGTGCAAACCCGGTGGCATCGACATCTCTCCACGATGAACCGAGGCCTCGTGGCGATCTCGATCAGCTTTCTTTGGGAAATCCTTGTTGCAATAATGGCATTCGAACGGTTTCTCAGGTGTTGTTACCCTAAGAGGCATGTTAAAATTAATAAGTTGAAGTCTGTATCATCGATCTCACCGTGCATTCTGACTTGGTTGTGGGGGTTCGATAATGTGAATCGCCGGTTGTGTGAACTCAGACGAGGAGAATGACATCTCTCTAGGCCACGGAGTTTCAGATAGGAAGCTGGAAGCTCCATCCTCCGGGGTCGTAACCATGGATCTGGGAGCAGAGCCGTTCATCAGAGCTTCCGACTGGCAATCTTTGCACAACTTCTCAAAAGGAAGCCCAGGCGGGGTAACCAACTCAACATAGTCACTGTGGGGGAGCAGGAGATGACATTAACAAGTGAAAATGATAAGATATAGGATTTTGTACCTGGTTGGCTGAGGAGGGCAGTCTTCTATGACTGTCACTTCCGGAGAATTTCCAGACCCACAGTTGTACCAGTTCCCTCTGCTCGGCAGTGGATTTGGGTAGAGATACTCAGAATCTTGCGGGTGACTTGGATGGTATTGGGACTCGTTCTGAACGGTACATCGGATGCGCTGGGATTCCGAAACGCTGTATGGGGCATATCGAGTTTGGACGCTCGAATTCGAATAGAGCGCCTTTGCATGGCTTGCCATTGGCGTATATCGAGGAGATACCTAGCTAGGTATTTCAGTCAACTCGGCGGGAGTTCAGGGGGGCTTTGAAGTCAATTCTCCGAACTTCTGGTATTAATAAATCGAATACGAATGCCTGACAGAGGGAAGAGTTTTCTAGAACCTCGGCGAAGTTGAGATTTGATAACACATTACTCGTCGGCTGGCGTACCAATAATATTTAACGGTTTGAGAGGCTGCGCGTTGTTAGGCAGCCGCCGGAGCCTTGCAAATGGAATGTAGAAGTACACGCATTCACAGATTGTTTTGGTGAGTCAACAAATAATCGTGCGTTTCGCATCGTGCGAGGCAAGGATTGCAATTGGTTATTTAGTGTACGTGCATGCACACTAGACCAGTCTGCCAGCCGCACACGAGGTGGACGATCATTTGCACTGATTATAGAACCCATCAGAACGCTCGCTCATAATTAGCAAGTTTGCAAGACAACAGATCACCCGGGCGTCGTACTAGCACATTCGCCTCCAGGCAGAAGCACAAGACGTTGCGTCGACTAGTTCGATCGGAGCCCGCCGTTTATTGAGGCTCTAGCTGTCCCTACATTTCCTTGGAAAACTTCAAGGCTTCTCACGCGTCTACTTCTGCTTTCTAGAACACTAGCTCTAGGGCGCCCCCCATGACTAAAACAATGCCATGAGAGTCACTTTCTCATGAGAGCCACTTTCAAATGGTTCCTCTCAACACAGAAGTGCAGAAGCTTCAATACCCCTTGATATAGCAGTGCATGTTCAAGCCATCGGTCGGCTGAAGAAGCAAGATCAGCATGAAAATTGCGCACATCATATTTTCAGATTTATTTTTCTAGCACCCGTAGGGAAATTTCGTGGGCTGAACTCAAAGCCATAGCCAAAAGCGCAATAACAGTACTCCACGCAATCTCGCCGAAACCTAATTAAGTATCAGTATATAGTGTGCTTGACAAGATCACTAAAACGCCCTAAGCTGGCCTGGAGAGCTCTTATACGTCCATTCAAGCAGAACAGAATGAGAGCATAAATCCCAATCTGGCACTTCCGGTCAAACTCCCTCGATCTGCTCTCGAAGTTGTCAATCCCAAACGTAGGCTCGGGTTATACAACACATTCCCATCCGGCCAGGTCGCTTGGTCGGGTTATATACAGAATTTCACATTCGGAGTTCGAAGTTCGAAGTTCATGGAACGAAGTTGTCAAGTCGAAGGATTCGCATCGCTGGGTACCCACTGCCGCCCCTGCGGCTCTTTCAGGAAGTTACCTCAAACACATAGCACGTGTCGCACCTACGGCATACCATAGCAGTCAATTCCAGTTCAATATAGCAACGTCTCACAAATACCAGGACCAAGGGAACGAACGTCCCGAAAGTTACCCAAATTTTCTCTCAGCATTGGCTACATTCAATCCAAGCAACTAGAAATCTTCTTGTACTTGTCCCACACCATGTACAGGCACAAGTACATATCTGCCCACATTGCTGTGAACCCGATGAAATCTGGGAGGCCACACCGTTCATGCATTGTGTGGGGTATGGGACTATACCTATAATCGCGAATCTAATAAGTTGTTAGTTTTCGAGCTGTAATTCCGCACAAGCTTGATGGTCTGTCCGACTAGATTTCAGTAGATATGCTAGTCAACCTCTCGGTAAACAGCTAGTATAAGATCTTTCGATCAGGGCCAGTTGCTTCTCGCACCTGTGCAGAGAGAGTACACATTACACGTTAGTGCTTAGTTATAACTCCGCAGGATATAAAAGATACACGTGTTATGCTATGCAGATACAGTTGTGGCTCCTTCGGTTGGCGAACCCCTCTCCAGTGTGGGGAAAAGCTTTTCGGTTGCGACCTGCCACAAGAACCCACCATCTGGCTGCCAGCCTGCAGGCAAAGTGCCTCGGCATGCAGACCACCTACTGTTATCGTTACTCTATATGATTGAGCTTATAACTACTCGTGGTCCGAGCGCGACCGAAGCTTCGCATCTCATTCTCTTTGTCCATCTTGACTGAATTATGTATTCCGTTTCTGAATACCTCGCCGCACCGCCGAACTATGTCGTCCGGTCACGGTGGTCTTGTCCTATCCCAACAACAGATCTCTGCAGCTATATTTTTACCTCGCCCATCTGTGGGCTCCCTCGCGATCCTGTTTATATCGACGCCGAAAAGCCGGAGACTCACAACATTTCTTTGCACGGGTACCGGCGGCTTGTCAAGAAGATTGCGGAGGGACTTCAAATGTCCGGTTTACTTCCAAGCCAACGAGTGCTCGTCTACTCGGGAAACAATGTCTTCTACCCGTCATTGTATCTGGGGGTTGTCGCTGCCGGTGGCATCTTCACTGGTGCGAACCCGACATATACAGTCCGTGAACTTGTACATCAATTGAAGGACTCTGGGGCGAGTTTCCTCATTTCCAGCGAGGATTCGCTAAAGACAGGCGTTGAAGCCGCGGATTCGGCGGGATTGGCGAGGGACAGGATATTTATTTTTGATGATGGGCTATTACTGGGGGACGTCAAGGGTGGGAGCGGCGTAGATCGATGGATCAAGGATGCGGGGGAGGCTGGGAAGAAGTACGGGGTCGGGCATTGGAGTGCAATAGTGAGCCTGAGTGACAATTTTCAGTGGAAAGTTTTCCAGACCGAGGAGGAGACACACCAGACGGTAGCAATAACTCTTCCGGGTAGGCAGTCTTACCGAATCAACCCAGGGTTGCGACAACAGGCTGATTTGGACGTATCATATATATAGCACAACGGGAGTTCCCAAAGGAGTCGAAATAACGCACAGAAATTTTGTCGCAAATGCGGCGTAAGTCATTCAGACCATGAGACTCTCCTCCGAGTTTCAAGCGCATGATAACCGCCAACTCGGGATGCTTCCTATATATCATGCCGTACGTGATCTCGCCATGTGCACTCTATGCGCCCTCCCTTGCTGAATGTTCTAACTGAAATTCCCAGTACGGGCAAACATTCTATGTGATGCAAGCGCCTATACTCAATATCAAGCTCTACATGGTACCAAATTCAACTTCCTAGAGTTATTGAAATACACCGAGAAATACAAACTCACTTCAATCTCTGGAGTTCCGCCAATAATTCTTGCGCTAGCAAAGTCGCCCAACATGGCCAAATTCAATTTATCCAGCTTGAGAAGAATCCGCTCGGCCGCGTCACCGCTGAGTAAAGATGTCATGAAGGAAGTGGAATCAAAGTTTCTGAGGCAGTATGGCACAGATATACAGATTAAACAGGTATGGGGGATGACTGAGTGAATTATCTGTCAGTCAGTGAATCATTAAGTGATACTAACAGGTCAAAGAGCTACTTGTTCAGTAATAGGTCATCATCCAGAAGATAAAGAAGATGACGGAGGCTCGGTCGGCGAGTTGAGGCCAAATTGTGAAGCAAAGGTAGCTCTCCAAGCCCGAGGTGAATCACAACCTATCACACGCTAATCCTTACAGATCGTTGACAGCGAAAACAGCTCAATTGAGCTTCCTGCTAACAAGACTGGAGAGCTTTACATTCGTGCACCTAACGTTTGCAAAGGATATTACAACAATCCTAAGGCTACCGCAGACACATTCACAGCCGATGGCTGGCTGAAAACCGGTGACATAGCGTACTATAGTCCGCAGGGAAAGTTTTACATTGTCGACCGCAAGAAGGTTTACCTTTACTCCATTTCCATTCATCAGGACATATCAGAAGTCATAACTAACGATGTCCCAGGAATTGATCAAAGTCAAAGGAAACCAAGTCGCACCTGCTGAGCTTGAGAGTGTGCTCTTGGAGAACCCGAAAATTGCGGATGTGGCAGTGATTGGTATCCCTCAGTAAGTCTCATATTGTTTGCCATCACATTTCTATTAACATTGAGCAGTTCTGGTGACGAACGACCTCGGGCATACGTAGTTCCGCTCCCTGGTTCTGGCCTAACGGAGGATGATGTGATGAAGTGGGTCGAGAAGAGATGTACGAGGCACAAATGGATCACCGGAGGAGTAGTGTTTGTAAACGGGATCCCAAAGAATCCTTCGGGAAAGATATTGAGGAGATCCTTGAGGGAGACGGCAGCGAAAGAAGTTAGGGGTATTAAAGCGAAGCTATAGTTATCGTCATGGTCATGACGTGACGAAGGAAAGTAGATTTTAATACAAGTCTCGATATCGATATCTCTGTCCTAAGTTGTAGGCAATCGAAATGATCTGCGGTGACCTGTATATTTTCTAAGTCTCCATCAATGATGCTCTATGGTTTTGTATTTTAGGCTCTCCAACACTACTGTTGAAATTGTGATGCTAGAGAAGCTTAATTGTATTCTATCTAAGAGGGCCACAAGGACAATATATATGAGAGTGCAAGTACGGCTGAATGCCATCAGCCCGTATCAGAGTCAACATCACCGTCTCCGGCCATACAAGACATCTCCGCTCCGGCCATACAAGACATCTCCGCTCCGGCCATATAAGACATCTCCGCTCCGGCCATACGAGACTCATCTCCGGCTGAGACCTGTATATGCAACAACTACAAAAATTCTGGAGCGAGTGATGGGTAATGATCGCTCAGGTTGCAAATTAATGGTGCTATGCTAAAGTTAATAATGAGTCAAGTCAGCACCCTTGCAATTCGTCACTCACGTCTCCACTAGTTTCATTTTGGGTACGCGAGGGCTATCCCTATAGTCGCCTAGTGTAGGAATCATTCAATTATCCTTCAACTCCGATTGATGAGCTATGCCGGATACAGACATAATTCATGTAGGAAACCGCAAGCTGCAACGTCGTACTAATTACAATTATTCCGGTGAGTACTTAAGTACTTAATGCAGCGCGATAAAGCGGCATCGATAAATAGATGACCGACCATAACCCCTCAACCATCCCTCATCGTCACACCACAACAATGGCGACGCCGACAGACGAACCATTTACCCCAGATATGCACGTCCTCATTGTATGTCTCTGTTTGTGCACGTAACTGCACCGATACTAACACACTGTTAAGATCGGTGCGGGCATTGTCGGCGCCGCACTCGCTCAGGCTCTTCGCAAAGTATCCGTCGCGAACATCCCCACTATATATCCGCATTTAACGGCCTTGTTAGAACTCCATTTCATTCACCATCTTCGAGCGCGATCCACACGTAAATGCCCGCGGACAAGGCTGGGGCATGACACTTCACTGGTCTCTTCCAACACTCTACTCGATTCTTCCGCCGCATCAACGTCCGCTTATCCTTGCCGCCCGAGTTGATCCCTCTTGTCGCGGCGATGAAGAGATGAGAATGCTGTGTTACGACGCTAGTACAGTGGAAACGAAACATGTGATCAAGCCAGCCAGGAGGCTGCGGGTGAAGCGGGAACAGCTGAGAAAGGCTATGCTGCACGATTTGCCGGTGCAGGTACTCCGTCCAATTTCTCTCTTTTACGTTCCGCTGTTAATGCCGGGAGTGGAACAAACGGCTTCTCTCCTTTACCACGACGGGTGAGGGTGTCACAGTTACCTTTGAAGATGGAACGACAGCGACTGGATCGCTCGTGGTGGGCGCCGACGGAAGTGCCTCGCAAACGAGAAGGATCCTAGCGCCAGAAACTCATGCGTTGAAGCCACTACCCATCCGTGCGATCGGCGTGGGAGTAAACTATACACCAGAGCAAATGATGCCCCTTCTTAAATTGGATCCATTATTGTTTCAAGCCATTCACCCAGAAACGAACGATTTCCTCTGGTGGAGCGGTAAGTACTTACAACTTCTCCAACCTTAGTTTATTCCAACCACATTTACAGCTCGTCCGCAGTTTTGGATACTCCTCAAACCTCCAGCAACGGCTGTTACTTTGTCCAACTCTCGATATCATACGACATCCGGAATCCCGGAAATAGCGAAGTACCCACGTCGAATGCGGAGCGTATAGCAGACATGAAGAAACGGGCCTCGCACTTTGCGTCACCGCTACGAGAGGTAGTTTTTGCAATCCCGGAGGACACTGTCGCGTCTGATGTCCGGCTGGCGGACTGGGACCTCGTTTCCTGGCCTAGTAATAAAGGAAGGGTTACGTTGATTGGAGACGCAGCACATGCCATGACGATGTGTATGGTTCTCCTTCTTTATATATGTCGTTTCCCTAACAAACCCGGGCAGATCGCGGTGATGCTGCAAACCACGGGATCATGGATGCTGCAAACTTGGCGAATGGGATAAAGCAAGTAGTAGAGGGGGAAGTATCGCTGCAAGATGCGGTTATGGCATACGAAGAGGAGGTGAGGGAGAGGTGTAGGCCGGCGGTATGGGCGAGCCGGCAGGCATGCCTCGATGCACATCACTGGGAGAGGGTTGGAGAGGATAGTCCGCTAATTGAGAGGAGCTTGAGCGCGAGATTTGTTTGGGACGATGATCGTAGGAGTGGGAGGATGGTTAGGGGAAAATAGTTGCTAGTCTAGCATCACCCAAGTATGGAATACAAGATAATACAAATTGCAATGCCAAAAACGCACAACTAGCGTTATAGCAAACAGTATCATCCCAAGAATTCACGTGCCATTTCATACCTCCTTGCCATACCTGGTCTGCAAATGCCCTGAAGCGTATATTGTGCCTGTGGTCAAAATCAAGATAGTTGACCGCTAGCAAGACCTTCGGAGCCGATTGGAAGAGATCCTTGGGAAAAGTGACATTGCCGCCGTTCGTCAAACTTGGGCTGTGCCAGTCTCTGTAATCCTTTATGCAAACGTTACCACTGAATACTCCAGGATGGTCGGCCGGACACGCAATCCAAGACGCGCCTACGCCGTAGATGATGGAATGCTCCCACGTATCGATATGAACGATGAAGCCGGTCGCGGTGACATGCGATGCGTATGTCTTGATCCGAACGGTGCGTCCTGAATCTAAGTCTAATTGATTAAGCCATACTACAACGTTAGGCGGCTTATCAAAGGCATAGTCAAATTCGATGTATTCTGAATAATTTCGCTTCGACGTGTTCATGCCTGGTCTCCAAGTGAACTTATAACTTGGAAATCGGGCTCTTCATGGGTGGTTTCTAGCCAGGTGCAAGACGCTTCATAGATCTTCGTGCCTCCCTAACCGTCAAAGGTGGATGTAGAAACTGTCCCACCGAATATAGCCTTGATGTGGATGCAGTTGTCATGGTCGATGTCAAGACCTGTAAGACCACAGGTGATGGTGGGTGGTACATGGTACCGCAGGTAAAAGTCGATTTTCTTTTCATTCTGTTCGACCGGAGGATACCATGAGCGATGATCTGAAGTGCAAAAGATGCTGCCGGTGTGCGCATGTGGCCGCCACGTAGAAACTGATTTCACGCTACTCGTAGGCGTGAAATATTCTTCCGATATTCTAACAGATCGAGATCGCAGACAGAACTTGTTGGCGTAGACATGTCGATTCGGGTGCTTTACAACTACGTACACAGTCGAGTTGCAATCGGGAGTCGAATGGGAAACTCTTATAACTCCGGTCGCACCACCACCAAGTAGCATCATACGTGCATTTAATCACGTACAGATACAATTTCCCATAATTGTACTGTGTGCATCAATATCGTGTATGCCAAAACACTAGATGCCTTCCTATCAACTCATGCACATAAATCAAGGTACAGGTAGCCTCTTTCCAAATTCAAGTAGTCCATTATCACACCGAAAGACATTGCCGCACCCGATCCTATCCATCACACCGAAAGACCCGCACACAAAGAACCCGGTGGAACGGGTTTGGGAGACTCTGGGAACCCATGAAGACAGAAATTAAGGCCATTTCTTGCACCGGCAAAAGAAAAGAAGATTCAAGAACGCCAGAGGAAAGAAAGGACATTTTGACCTAAAGAAGTCGTGAGTAGAGCAACAGTAGACTAGTAAACGTGGTAACTAAGTAAGATTAGATGATGAATTGGTTAATAGATAAGATAGCAGCTAAGATCTGTAGATAAAGCCTGATATAAACATCGAGTGATATCTGTGAGTAGAGAGCTGAACGGGATCTCAAGAGGCATCCGGATCTTTCAATAATGCATTACTTTGAAAAGAGGTGGTAGTAGAAGAAGGAGATCATAACCAGCTATGTAGCATAGGCTGTACAGTTCGATTTTATGGATTCAATGCTTGTATATATACACTAAACGTACCCTGGTTCTTTGCGGCTTTAATCTACCAGATAAGTACTCTATTATCCCTAGCTTCATCGTAATATCCCTCCCAAACCCTAGTTACGAATCGATGATGTCGAAGTTAATATTTTCTTGGTACAAATGTACTCCTACCACTAAAAAAACCAGGAAAAGATACTCTTATTGCATAGGCCGAAGCACAATCAAGCAATCGGTGGACAGGAGGAGTTAGTGCTGGTCAGATGGTGTTGTCACAATATCCGTGGCCGAGTGAGCGACAGTGATTCTAATCTGAAGAGCTAGAGATTTAAGTAGATAGTCAGAAGAGACGCATAAAGTTCATAGAGTACAATAAAGTGGGGTTTGAAGTGAGGATAGATACAATAGAATTTTGCGACACGGTTGCTGCTTCGTTATGTCCATACCGCCTCGCGAGTCTTGATACCCACTGCTACGCCGCGACGCCTTCTCGAGCTTCCGGGTAAGCGCACCATATAATGCACTGCGATCGCCTCAGAGTATACTGCCTATCGCGGTGACCCTGGGTGAAGTGGGCAGTGCTGGGTGAAGAAGGGAAAAGGTTGCCTGGAATCGTGACTGTTGCTGGTGAAACCCCGATCTTGCGGCACCGCTCACATTTCCTTTGGGGTATTCCCCCGGTTTCTTGATTGCTCCGGCGGTCGATTACGAATCCCCCCCAAGTACGCAGAGAATATTCTCGAAGTGATTTCCCAGTAAAACCGGTGTACAGGGGTTATATTGGGTGGTTAGGTTGAATGGTTGGTACGGCCACCAAATTCAGAAGCGCTAGCCCGACACATGATCATCCCCGGAAACCCATCAAAGAGGTCGTATTATTAATGGGGTTGACTGCGGATCCCTCGACCCTAGCCAACGGTCAAGCCTTATGAACCCTGGCCGCTGTCTCACGACTCGTATCCTAACGTCGCACGCCGGAACCCCGCATGCAAGCCCACAGCTAAAGGACTGACTCCTCTCACAAACCTTGCAGACGGCAGATTTTGGCTGCGGGGTGTGCAATAATATGGTCTCGGGACGTCAGAGGCTCCGAAGTCCGCCAGCATTTGTAATCCGCTCATCAATTGCGAACGTGTTAAGCACTTTTGAACTCGGTATAAAGGGAGCGCTCGAAGACACCATCGAGTTCGGCACAGCGACATACCCTCATACCGTCAAGCAGCAACCACAACGTTAACAATGGCACCGTTTGCATCCATCCACAGTTGGCCCGGCAACGCCCGCGTCTTCAAAGTAAACCCTAGCTTCCATACGTTCCGTCTGCCGCTGTTAACCGTTGCAGACACTCGCCGCCGCAAACCTCAACGGTCTCGAGATCTCTCTCCCCACCTTCACCTTCGGCACCACCAACGTCGACCCATCCTGGGTCGCCAAGTTCCCCCTCGGCAAAGTGCCCGCACTCGAAACGCACACCGAGCCGCCCGTCTACCTGGCCGAATCGTCCGCGATCGCGCACTTCGTCGCGGACTCGGGTCCAGCGCGTGAGCAGCTGCTCGGTTCCACGCCGACAGAGCGCGCGCGCATCCAGCAGTGGATCTTCCACGCCGAGGACGAAATCTCCCCCCACGTACGCACGGGCGTGTTGCCGAAGATGGGGCGCGGAGAGTACAACGCCGAGGCGGAGGCCTCAGCGCTCTCCTCGCTGAACCGAATCGTAGCGGTTCTCGAGAGCCAGGTCGGGAAGCACGAATGGATCGCAGAGACGGAGAAGTTGAGCTTGGCGGATCTGAGCGTGGTTAGCTCGCTGACGATGGCGCTGAAGCTCTGGCTCGGATCGGAGTGGAGGGCGAAATACCCAAAGACAATCGAATGGTATCTGAAGACTGTAGGTAGCGAGGGCGTGAAGGAGGCTTTTGGGGAGCCGGAGTTTTTGGAGTAGGGGGGCTTGCACCGCCACGGCGCATGGGATGCGAGGGCAGAATTGTCGGTGGGAAGCGGTCTCTTTTTGTTACTTAGGCTACGAATGAGCATGGCAGCTTAAACCTGGAGTGAGCATCGTGTTGTGCAACCCTGCCGTGGCCGTGCCACATGCGTATCCGGTGTTGAACGTGCCTACTTTGGTAGGTGCCTCGGTTCTCGGTTGTGCCGCGCACGTAAGCGCTGCTTGCCCTGTACTCCCAGACACCAAAGAGAGAAATCGAAGGCTCAGTCCACAGCTGCGGGCCGCGCCGGTGGCAGTGGTTGCTGACGCAAGCACTTTGCCGAACGGATCCTGCCGGGAAGTATTTGCCGAACTAGGGAAAAGTATGTAGTCACGGAGCCGGCTTACGTGCAGAGACCCGCCGTGGTGACACATCCGCGTCTGGATCCCTGCCTCGCAGGACCCAAGACTTCCGCAACTTCAGATATACACTATATTAAGCGTGCGGTCACTGCCTCCCCTCAACCCGCGACCCAGCAATGTTCTCCCTCCCGTCCCTCCGCATCTTGCTACTTGCTCTGGATTTGACTTTCCCGCCGCTATGCCGGTCGCGTGAAGCAGCCCGATACGGCGGCGCCGACTACTGTTATGCCTTCGGAACACACCTGCAGATGGAAGGTACCAAGGTGCTAAACACTACCTATCATTCGGAGGCTCAGGCAGTGCCAATCCCGGGCGCGGATCCGACCTGCGACCAGACTGCCCAGGTCCAGGTACCGCTGTGCAGGATTACATTGCAGGTGACTACGACTCCCAGTTCTCGGGTTGGGATGGAGATCTGGTTGCCGGATGAGTGGTCCAAGAGAGTAGCAGCTGTCGGGAACGGAGGGTTGAACGGATGTATGTTTTGTCCGTGCCCCCCACTGCGCTGCAATATCTAACTTGCAACGCTTCCGTGTGCGCAGGCGTCGACCACAGCAGCCTCACCTTCCTCTCCTCCTTCAACTTTGCGGTGGTAGGCAGCAATAACGGTCATGACGGCATAGGCGGTAGCGCCTTCCTGAATGCTCCCGAGGTTGTCAAGGACTTTGTGTACCGCGCTGTTCACACGGAAGCGGTGGTCAGCAAGGAGATTGTTAAGAAATATTATTCTTGCCCAGCCAAAAAATCCTACTATGTTGGCTGCTCCACCGGTGGACGCCAGGGCTTCAAGATGATCCAGGATTTCCCGGACGACTTTGACGGCGTTCTTGCTGGGGCGCCGGCTATCGACTGCAACCATCTTTTGGGCTGGGGTGGCATCATGTCCCGCTACAACGGTGCACCGTCGGGTGTTCCGATTATTTCGGTGGCACTATGGGAAGTGGTGACGCTAGATATGATTGCGCAATGCGATCTGATCGACGGCGTTCGGGACGGCATCATCGACGATCCTGACCTCTGTGACTACGACCCCAAGGGTTTGCTCTGCTCCGACACCAGGACGGCGAATTGCCTCACGAATACCCAGGCCGAGATCGTCCGTAAAGTCTTCTCGCCAATCAAAACCCCGGAGGGAGAGCTGATATATCCCCGCTACGACCCCGGTAATTCGTTTGCAGCGGCGGCACAGCTCTACTTCAGCGGGACGTTTCCCTTTTTAGCCTACGTTCGTCAACCCTTGCTAAATGTCGACTCCCAGTCCTTTATATGCTGATGAAAGGAACAGGACTGGTGGAAATACGCGATCTATAATGACACTTCCTTCGATGGCTCGAATTTCGGCCTTAAGGACCTCATTGCGGCTGACATAGTGAACACAGCGGGAGTCTCCACCTGGAATCCCGATCTCAGGACGTTTGCGAACCGTGGCGGGAAGGTGCTCACGTACCACGGCCGACGGGATGCTGTATGCTCCCTCCTCCTCCTCCTCCTCCTGAGCTGTCGCTAATCCATAACAAGCTTATCCCCTCTGGCATCTCCTTCCGCTGGTACAACCTAGTTCAGCAAACTTTGGGCCAAAAGACGATGGAGAATTTCTACCGCTTTTTCCCCATCCCAGGAATGGACCATTGCAGTGGCGGCCCCGGAGCCAACTCATTCGGGCAGTACGGATATAGCTTCGAGGGCTTGGCTAAGGACAAGAAATATAATGCGTTACTGGCGCTCGTAGACTGGGTTGAGAACGGCAATGCGCCTGAAAGCATCATTGGGACAAAGTTTGTCAATGATACCGTGGCGCTGGGCGTGGACTCTCAAAGATTACATTGTGCACTGCCCAAGAAAAGTGTGCTTAAAGATGTGGCTGGGCTAGACTGGAAGGAGGCAGAGAATTGGGTCTGTAAGTAATAGAGCAATGGGTGCTTGAGAACTTTGGGCATCTAGCTTGTATGTAGTTGCAGGGCGTCTCGTTGTCTGGAGTATGTAATCTAATCTACCTAATCTCTATAAACCTACGCCAATGGTGCAGCTACAATTTCTTATCCCGGGGATTACTGGGGAGTGATCATCGCGGAAATTTGTGCAGTCTTGCTTAATCAGACCTGGATAGCACTCTGAGTATTCATATATACATATAAGTCAAATGTGCCACCGTCTATACCCGAACGGAGCAAACAAGACTCCGAGTTTCTCGCTGTCATACTGTTGACAGAGACCTGAAGTAGGGTAAAACAGATGTGATTTTGGGGTCTTGGCCACATCCAATATTCTATATCGCGTGCACGTGCGTATCTTTCGCGCCGAGAGCTTAAGTACATAGTAAGAGGAGTGAGAATTTTGAATAAGCACAAAAAAAGCAGAACCAACGTCCGGGAGTCTGCAGGCACGTGCACATAGCACAGATTTAAAGTCATACATCATCAACTCAGCTCCTGCCTCAATTCTGATGGTCGTTTCAAGTATGGAGATCATATATGTTCCGTCCTATGGTGAACGTTCCACTTTGTGAAATGGAGAGAAAAGTTTACGATATTTTTGACCAATTCACGAATTGGAACTAACTGACATAACAACTAACGAACTTCCATACAGTTTCCAACACGAAGAATCTCACTGCACACACTGAAATGATATGCTTGAAATAATACCTGACCCTGTCATTGCATGGCAACATCCATTTGCTTCCCAACTGGTTTCACACTTAGCTACTAATGAAGCTTAGAGATGGATGGTGGGCATGATAACGATAGAATGCACGTACAATAGACGGCAGTCTCTGATAGTATAGCATCATAATCTCACCGTGGCGAGGAGTAGGATGTTATTATCTTAAGCTTTAAATTTCCCCGCTCAGTGATGCGGTTTTCCCGAATACTGGCTTAAACTCTGAAACTGACAGAAAAATTCGAGATATTTTGACCAGTTCGCGAGAATGTCTTTAATCTCGCGAACTGGTGCCAATTCGCGAATGGGACTTTAAGTTCACGAATGAGCACGGTTCGTCTATCGGACGGAACATATATCAGATGAGGTTTTGCTAAGGGTGGTCTGGACTGTGATTAGGATTCGGTAAAAACCCTAATTCTCCGTGACTGAAACTTTCTCGTTACGGTGCATCGAATTCTGAATTTCGCCGTTAAATGAGGATGTGGATGAACAAGGAAACCATTATACCTTAGATCCTCTTCATGGCCAATAGACCGCTCTCCACAACATCGCATTTTCAAATTTCTGCCCCCCCCCCCACCCGCTAGGCCCTCTTCACCATCCTCGTTCAACTTCCAGTGCATCAAGCAACATTTAGCCCTCCTGAGCATCTCGTAAACTGACCCGTCCTCTGCAAGAGCCGGGTCCGTTTGAATTTAGCTCTCCTTGGCCTCTGGATCCTGCATCCTTTCTAATATGACCTCCTGCTTTCATTTGTCAGCGGGGATGAAGGGTAGCGGGGGGGGAGCTCCGCCATCTAGCCGGCTCGCCCGGAGGCGGAGGGGGTATTAGGTCCTGTCATACTCTAGTAAGAGTGCATACAGTAT